>Ga0315338_1000185_pt1 | contig 238909 bp, 218 predicted proteins | sample ASW8metaG_FD_204518 | JGI IMG/M metagenome (GOLD analysis project Ga0315338, IMG submission 204518) | Ammonia-oxidizing marine archaeal communities from Monterey Bay, California, United States - ASW #8 | ecosystem: Environmental > Aquatic > Marine > Coastal | place: USA: California | collected...
TGAATTTGAGGAAATTCAAGATGCAAATGTTCACATTAGTTTTGCAGGATCTCAATATCTAGCGCAACAGCTAATTATTGGATCTCCGGGTGATATAATTTTATCTGCAGGAGAAAGCCCAATTGAGTTTCTCCTTGAAAGAGAAATAGTTGAACCGAATACAGTCAATTTGCTTTCTAATCATTTAGTAGTTATAGCACGGCCAAATTCTTTGAAAAGAAATATCTCTTCCCCAATCGATCTAGTCAGCAATGAAATAAAATATCTTGCGATTGCAGACCCAAGACTAGCACCAGCAGGTGTATACACAAAGGAATCTTTAACAAATCTCGATTTGTGGAATTCAATGAATGATAGAATATTAAGAACTCCAGATGTAAGAGCCGCAATGCTTGCAGTAACTACAGGAGCTGCTCAAGCTGGGATAGTTTATTACACTGACGCAATAACACTTTCAGACATAGAAATTTTTGACATTATTCCCAAGGAAAGTTATAAGAAAATTAAATATGTTATAGCAACCAATAAATTATCATCCAACAAATTACTAGTAGCAGATTTTATATCATTTTTGAATTCCAAATCGGCAGAGAATATTTACAGCAAACATGGCTTTGAGTTATACAAATAATCATGGAACTTTCACCAATCAATCTTTCATTACTTACATCAGGAGTTGCCACATTAATCAACTTGCCTATTGCTGTGTTCATAGGCTGGTTAATTTCTAAATTATCATTGAAGAGCAAATCGATTGTTGAAACAATCGTGATGCTACCCCTTGTTCTACCACCTGTTGTAGTTGGATTCGCATTATTGAAATTTTTTGGGATACATGGTTTTGGAGGAAAATTAGTATCGAACATATTTTCCGCTGATATTGCATTCACATGGATCGCAGCAACAATAGCTGCATCAGTAATGTCATTCCCACTGATGGCTAGGAGTATCATTTCTGCTATGGAATCTATAGACAGTAGGTTTGAGCAGGTTGCTAGAACACTGGGAGCGAAACCTATACAAGTGTTTCTTACAATTACTATTCCCCTGGCAAAGAGAGGGATTTTCGCAGGAATTATTGTAGGTTTTGTAAGGGCACTAGGGGAATTTGGGGCAACAATGATTTTCGCAGGTAACATTGATGGGAAATCGCAAACGATCCCGCTGGCAATATTTACTGAAATGCAATTAGGCCATACAAGTGAAGCTGGAAAACTCGCAATTATATCCGCAGTGATTGCTATTATTAGTATCTTTATTTACAACTGGATTTCTAACGAACCTAAAAAAGACAAAATATAAATAATGACTCAACAAAAAAACATCCTTTCATTCCAAGTGCACAAGAAATTTGATTCTTTTGATTTAAACTGCCAGGGGACATTTTCTAACGGAATTACTGCAATATTCGGCCCTTCTGGAAGTGGGAAGAGTACTCTATTGAATTGCATTATGGGATTTACCAAACCTGATTCAGGGATGGTTTCATTGAATGGAGAGGAATTATACAATTCTGAGACAAACATTAACGAGAAATTAGAAAATAGAAATATTGGTTATGTTTTCCAAGATTTAATGTTATTCCCACATATGAACGTTGAAAAAAATATCAACTATGGACAAAGGTTCTCAGGAAATTCCATAAGAATCCCTCACGAAGATATTACAGAAACATTGCAGATAGCTTCACTAATGAAAAGAAATGTAAACAACTTGTCAGGTGGGGAGATGCAACGTGTTGCGTTAGCTAGGGCTTTAAAAACATCGCCAAGCATTTTGTTGTTGGATGAACCATTGTCTGCTTTGGACGCAAATTTAAGAACTACATTGATCACTTACCTTAAATCGGTAAATAAGAATCTTTCGATACCTATTGTTTGTATTTCCCATTCTTTATCTGATGTAATCTCGTTTTCAGATTCAATCTATGTTCTACGTGAAGGAGAACACATAGGTCACATCAACAGCATGCAAACGCAAGCATATCCTCAATTATTTTCCTCAAACGATTTCAAGGGATTCGAAAATATTTTGACTGGTATTGTCTTGGCACAAAACGAGGATTCTTCAATTAATATCGAGTCAAATAATAAAATCTTTATTGCGACTGGATCAGGTTTTAAAGTGAATCAAGCCGTCACTTTAGTAATAAGTGCCAGTGATATATTAATTGCAACAGAGAACCAAATAAACATCAGTGCGCGAAATTCTATTGAGGCTCGGATTTCCAGAATACAAAAAACTTCCTCTAGTGTGTTAGTGCATTGCGAATTAGGGAATGAAGGCGTACAAGACAAATTGGTTGTTCAAATTACTTTTGATGCTCTTGAAAAACTGAATCTTAAAGAAGGTCGTAAGATTTTTTTGATTATTAAAGCCAGCAGCATTTTAGTAAATAAATGATTTCACGACTTATTCTTCTTTCGGCCAAATGTACATAAGTTTTTAAGACAACAATTTCTGCATTTAGGTTTTGTCTTTAAACAGCTAGTTTGTGCATGCTTAACTAACAACGCATGGAATTGTTGAAATGTTGTAGTAACTTGCGCAAGATTTTGGGTAAACAATCTCTGGAAATCATTGTAGTTTGAATTATTACTCAACAAACCCATTCTAGAAATTATTCTCACAGTGAAATTATCAATTACAAAGGTTGGTTTGTTCAAACCATATAGGAGCATTGCATCAGCTGTTTCCTCTCCTATTCCCTTTACAGAAAGCAAGTGTAATCGGAGCAATTCTGTTTTAAACGATTGCATATAATCAAAATCACTATCATACAGATTCTTAATTAATTCAATGAATTGCTTAATTGTCCTAGCCTTTGCTCTAAAGTAGCCACTAGAACGAATTATTTCTTCTAAGAATGTAATAGTCATATTATCAATACTTTCAATTGATAAATCGGAATTTTGAGATAATTTTGATAATGCTTTTTCTGCATTCTTCCAAGTAGTTCCTTGGGTTAAAATGGCCCCAAGAAAAATTTCGGAAGTTGATTTTGCTGGCCACCAAAATTGATCACCATAATATTGAAACAGTAGTTCAAAAATTTGTTCAATCTTTTTTTGGTTTTTCATTGTTGGATTTCTCAGATACCCTGTCTCGTTGTATTTGTTATTTCTGATTATCTTAGCTTGTTGTAATGGTTGCGACAAAAAATTCCATCGAATAGACTGTGCTCACATTACTTATTTCTTTAATTTATTATCAGGAAGAAACTGTGGGATTTAACGATAAATTAGTTGCTGCATCTCGAAAAAACAAAAGCCTTCTCAGTATTGGACTTGATCCCGATCCAAATTTAATGTTATTTGGTGAAATCTTTTCTTTTAATAAATCAATTATTGATGCAACAAAGAATCTTGTTTGTGCCTATAAACCCAACTTAGCATTTTATGAAGCTGAAGGAATCAGTGGCCTTAATGCTTTAAACGAGACGATTCAGTACATTAAAGAAGTTGCTCCAAATATACCTATCATCGGAGATGCAAAACGGGGTGATATAGATTCAACTAATGGATTTTATGCTAAGGCAATGTTTGAATATTGGGATTTTGATGCAATTACTATAAACGCATTCTCCGGACTAAAATCAATTGAACCATTTACAGAAGATCCTAATAAATCCATTTTGATTTGGTGCAGGGCATCAAATCTTGGGGCTGAAGATCTACAAGATGTGTATGTATCAGACTTGAAAAATAAAATTCCTTATTTCCAGTTGATAGCCGAATTGGCTAATCAAGCCAACCGAAACAATAATGTGGGAGTAGTAGTTGGCGCTAATTCACCGACGCAGTTGTCTATTGTAAGATCCATTTGTCCTGAAATGCCAATATTGATTCCAGGCGTAGGAGCACAAGGAGGTGATGCAAAAGCATCAATTGAAGCAGGATTGGATATTACAAACCACAATATCATTATCAACTCCTCAAGAGGAATAATATATGCACCCAAGACACTGAAAACTTTTCATGACGATATCACTAATGCAACTAACGATTTAAATTCTTTAATTAATATGTCATTAAAGCAACTTGGCAGAGCATGGGATTAGATGTAAATAGCTTAAACATTGGATCAAAAATCCAGTTACGCAAACTCCATCCATGTGGTAATGATCTATGGGATATTATTTATATGGGAGCAAACATCAAAATTAAATGTGTTAAATGCGACAGATTTGTTTCTTTCCCTAGATCAAAGGCAAGTAAGCGTATAAAATCTATACAACAAAATGAACTATAATTAGTATATTATCTTAGAACACTTAACTGATAAGGAAGTTCTTATGCTTGAAATGGAAATTGAAAGTATCAGAATAAGTAGAACAACTCTTCAAAGAGTGTTGGTTTTAAAAGAAAAGTCATCCGAACGATGCTTGCCCATTTGGATTGGAGGCCCAGAGTCTGACGCAATTCAAATCCAACTGGATGGGGCTGAAGTTCCTAGGCCATTAACACATGATTTGCTTAGGTCGGCAGTCTCGAAATTGGGCGCAACAGTCCGAAGTATTGTCGTTACAGATATTGATCAAGACACATTTTATGCAAAAATCATCCTAGAACGTAATGGTGAAACATTTCACTTGGATTGTAGGCCCAGTGATGCTATTGCATTGGCTCTAAGATCTGAGGCAACCATATTTGCTACTCAAGAAGTTATGGATAAAGCCAGCATTATTTTAGACCCAAATACAGGACAGCCACAAAAAAAATCTTCTGACCAAAATAACAAGCAATTGGATGATGATGAAATTAAAAAGATGTCGGCTTTCACAGATTTTATTGGTACATTGGAAATTGATGACCTCGGCGAATCCAAAGAACAACCATCCTCTGATTAGTTTATTAATTAATAATTGATATTATTTCAATCTTGGTTGAATTTCCCAGACATGTTGACGTCAGCATCGGTTTCGATTTAATCTATAGATTAAGATTTAATTAAGTACATCTGGTGTAACATGAGCAACCATAACTTAAGACGAGTATTTGGCTTGCTGGGAATAGGTTGGTTTGTTGCCATATGTGTGGGGGGACTTACATTATTGGGGAATTATTTAGATAATCAGATCAGCTCTCCTCCCATTTTTACGATGACAGGGTTAATTCTTGGACTGATAATTGCTGGTTACGGTATTTACGTCGGATTGAAATCATTGATTTCAGAAAATAAAGATAATTAATTTACTATAGGACGAATAAGAAATATTGAAGAACTATAAATTTTTGTTTATCGTTTTGGCTGCCATTGCAGTTCTTGTGTTTTCATTGGCTGGGGGAGCACTGGGGAGTGCATTTGGATTGGGATTTTTAAGTGCCCCTATTCCACATATCCAACTTGCAGCGGAAAATATTACCCCGAACCCGATTATTGGTTCTTTTAACATCACAAACACAATGGTCGGTACGTGGATTGCAATCATCATCTTAGTTATTATTTCAGTTGTGTCTACTAGGAAAACAAGCCTTGTTCCATCTAGAATCCAAGGGTTTGTAGAAGTTAGTTTAGAATTTTTTATTAATCTAACAAAGAGTATCGCAGGGGAAAGGCATGCCCGCAGATTCTTTCCGTTGATAATGACAATCTTCTTGTTTGTAATCACGGCTAACTGGGTTGGAATACTACCCGGATTTAATACAATTGGTTGGATAGAATCTGGACACCATGTGGCCGAACACGCACACCATTTAGAAAAAGACCTTAGTCAAGTGAAATTACAGGTTTTTGATGAAGTAGGCCCAATAAATGTCTTAATGCCGGGATCTGGTAATATTTTGCATACTGCTCAAGACTGGGAAAATTGCCATCCAAAGGATTCTCACCATGTCTCAGATGATTGTCTGAAAGACACACAACATGCGGGTGTCTTGGTTCCGTTTTTAAGAAGCGCTAATACTGAAATCAATACGACTCTTGCAATTGCAATTGTAGCAATGGTTATGGTGCACTTTTGGGGATTTTCAACATTAGGATGGGGCCATGCTGGTAAATTCATTAACTTCAAAGATGGTCCGACAGGGTTTTTTGTTGGGATTCTTGAGGCAATTAGTGAACTAGCTAGGCTCATTAGTTTTACTTTCAGGCTTTTCGGCAATGTTTTTGCTGGAGAAGTTTTATTGATTGCGATGGCTTTCTTGGTTCCTCTCGTTGGACTTGTTCCATTCCTAGGTATTGAACTTTTTGTAGGAGCGATCCAAGCATTTATTTTTTCGATTCTAACTTTAGTTTTCGCCTCTATGGCGACAATTTCACACGACTCTCATTCTGACCACTAAAAACAATAAAGGAGAAAAACAATGGATGGAATTACTGGAGATATAAAAGACTTAGCTGCTGGAATTGCTATAGCAATTGGAGCAATTGGACCTGGATTGGGTATTGGGATTCTTGCTTCTAAAGCAATGGAAGCCTTGGGTAGAAACCCTGAAGCCGCTCCTCAAATCCAACAGAACATGATACTTGCAATAGCGTTTACGGAAGCAATCGCTATTTATGCTTTAGTTGTGGCTATCATAATTAAGTTCGTATAAATAAATGAAAACTTTGAACTTTCTACCACATTTGAGGAGTTAATATGGACGCATTGGGACAACTAGGAATCTCCCTTCCGGGTCTAGCGACTCAACTAATTAGTTTCATAATCCTTCTAGTTATACTTAAAAAAGTTTTGTACGGACCCATTGTAAAGATGCTAGATGAACGGTCGGACAAAATTAAAGATAGTTTAGAGACAGCAGAACGTGTCCAAAAGGAATCTGCTGAATCTCAGGCTGAAGCTAAGTCGCAATTGGATGAGGCTAGGGCTGAAGGGCAAGAATTGATTTCACAAGCTCGTGAGATGGCAGAGCGTTACCGTGAAGAAGAAATGGAACAAGTGAAAGCTGAAATTCAAGATGCTAGAAATAGAGCTGAAGCAACTATTCAACGTGAAAAAGAAGCCGTGGTCGAGGAAATACGTGCCGAATTTGCGGGGATAGCAATTACTGCAGCAGAAAAAATTATCAACCAGTCTCTTGATGAAAAATCTCATAAAAAGCTAATAGATGACGTCCTCCAAGAAAATGCTTAAACAATGACCCAATTAAATGTTTCTAACTATAATCTAATCATATTTCAACATTTGAGAGAAAATTAATGTCACGAAATATTTCTACTAGAAGGTATGCGCAGGCAATTTTCGAAATCGCGTTAGAAAGTGATTCTATGCACTCATGGTTTGAGGATTTGTCGGTGTTGTCAGAAACATCCAATAACGCTGAGTTTGTTTCTGTAATTAATTCACCAACAATCCCAACGAAGCAGAAAAAGGATTTCATTATACGTGTTTTTGATGGTTCTGTTAGTAGTTTAGCGGCAAATTTAACCATGTTATTGGGATTAAATTCAAACTTTGAGGCAGTTCCTGAAATTACTGAACTATTCCAGAAAATGATGGATGCGAATAAAGGGATTGAAAAGGCAGAGATAATATCAGCTATAAAATTAACTAAAGATGAAGAACAGAAAATCTCGAAAATGATCAAAATTATGATTAATAAAGATGTCCAATTGACTAATACCATTGACCCGAAAATCTTAGGCGGGTTCATTGCAACTGTTGGAGACAAAATTATTGACGCTAGTACAAAATCAAAACTTTCAGCTATGAGAAAAGATTTGAAAGCCTAGGAATATTTACAATTTATTTAGATCAATTATCACGGAGAATCAAATGGCAGTACGCGGAAAAGATATAGCTTCAGTTATTAAACAACAGATAGAAGGTTTTGACGCTCAGGTAAATGTAGTCGATGTCGGGACTGTGGTTGAAATTGGGGACGGAATTGCTCAAGTACATGGTCTTTCAGGAGTTGCTTTTAACGAACTCGTAGAGTTTGAAGATGGAACTTTAGGTATTGCATTAAACTTGGAAGAAGACAGCGTTGGTGTTGTAATACTGGGAAACACGCAATCAATAAAAGAGGGAAGTGAAGTCCGAAGTACATCTAGAATTGCTGAGGTTCCTGTGGGAGAGGCTCTAATAGGACGAGTTGTAGATGCACTTGGCAACCCAATTGATGGGAAGGGACCAATAAAGACTTCTCACACACAACCAGTTGAAGTGGTTGCACCAGATGTCTCAATGAGAAATTCTGTAGACACACCAGTTCAAACTGGTATAAAAGCAATTGACTCGATGATTCCAATCGGTAGAGGACAACGTGAACTAATTATTGGAGATCGATCAATTGGGAAGACAGCTATCGCTACTGATACGATAATCAATCAAAAAGGCGGAGATTTGGTTTGTATTTATGTTGCTGTAGGACAAAAGGTTGGCAAGGTGGCACAGACTGTAGCATTATTGGAGCAGTTTGATGCTTTAGATCATACGATCGTTGTTGCAGCTAATGCGGCTGACCCAGCGCCAATGCAATACTTGGCTCCTTATGCTGGTTGTGCAATGGGTGAATATTTTATGCAACAAGGCAAAGATGCCTTAATTATTTATGACGACCTTTCTAAACACGCTTGGGCATACAGGCAAATGTCACTTTTGTTACGACGTCCACCAGGCAGAGAAGCTTATCCCGGAGACGTGTTCTATTTGCACAGCAGATTATTGGAGAGGGCAGCCAAATTGGATGATGCTAATGGCGGAGGATCGTTAACTGCTCTTCCAATTATTGAAACACAAGCAGGTGATGTATCCGCTTATATTCCTACAAATGTTATTTCTATTACTGACGGACAAATATATTTAGAACCTGAATCATTCAACTCTGGAATCCGGCCAGCAATTAATGCGGGACTGTCTGTTTCAAGAGTTGGGTCGGCAGCCCAAACAAAAGCAATGCGAAGTGTTGCTGGTAGTTTAAGATTGGATCTTGCGCAGTATTCAGAACTGGTCACATTTGCACAATTCGGGACTTCTGATCTAGATGCCGCTACTCTACAACAGCTTGAAAGAGGTCAGAGGGCAACTGAAATATTGAAGCAAGGTATTAATACTCCTCTACCAGTTGAAGAACAAGTAGTTTCTTTATATTCATTATCAAATGGTTTTCTAGATGATGTAGAAGTAGAAAAGGTATTAAATTTCGAAACAGAATTTCTTGCATTCATGAGATCTAATCACAGTGATATTTTATCCGAAATTTCCAACACGGGTGAAATTAACGAATCCGCAGAAGAAAAACTCAAGGAAGCTATAAACGAATTCAAAACTAACGTCTCTTTTTAAGGAAATAGTTCATGCCAAGTGTTAGACAAATTAGACGAAGGATTAGAAGTGTAGAGAACACTTCTAAGATCACTCGAGCTATGTCATTGATTGCAGCATCAAAAATGCGTCGTGCCCAAGAATCTGCAGAAAATGCCAGACCCTTTTCGAATTTGATTTCGGACACTGTGTCAAAAATTCTTTCCCAGTTTAATTCTCTTGATTCTGAAGCCCACCCATTGACTGTCTCTCGCGAGATAAACAATATTACTTTAGTTCACATTACCCCCGACAGAGGTCTAACTGGTGGCCTAAACGGAAATATCAATAGGAATGCTTTACAGTTTATTCAAAACAACAAAGCCGCTGAAATTTCAGTTATAGGACTCGGACGTAAGGGGATAGACTTTTTGAAGAAAACCTCCGCTACTGTAGTTAAGGAAATCACCGATATAAACGACCGCCCGGATATTTCAGACTTTTCGCACATTTCTGAAATAATTGTTAATGACTTTATCAATGAAAATACAGACGCCGTATTTATCAATTTTTCTAGCTTCGTAAATACGACAACCCAAAAGCCAACTGTCATTCAACTTCTGCCGATCCCTCAGGGACATGTTGAGAGCAACAATTCATTTGGATATATTTTCGAACCTGATATTAATTCAGTAATCTCTGAACTGATTCCTAAATATCTTAAATCCATAATTTTTCATTCTATTCTTGAATCAATTGCCAGTGAACAGTCTGCAAGAATGGTTGCAATGAGAAATGCTACTGACAGTGCAAACGAAATGGTTGAAGATTTAACACTAATTATGAATAAAGCAAGACAAGAAGCTATCACAACTGAATTATTAGACATAGTCGGAGGAGTTGCTGCAGTACAGTAACAATTTTTATAACGGAGAGAATTATGGCAAATGGTAAAATCAGACAAGTAATAGGTACGGTAGTTGACGTGGAATTCCCTGCTGGAGAAATGCCCGCAATATACAACTCCCTTCAAACTAGTATTGATGGTAAAAAACTAATCCTCGAGGTCGAACAACATGTTGGCAATAATTGGGTCAGATGCTTAGCATTGGGTCCAACAGAGGGGTTGAAGCGAGGGGAAGATGTGACGGATACTGGAGCACCTGTTTCGGTTCCCGTTGGCGAACCTACATTAGGCAGATTATTTAACACTCTAGGAGAAACCCTAGACAATTTGGAAGAAATTGACTCCAAAGAAATATGGCCAATTCACCGTGAAGCTCCATCATTTGAAGATCAATCTACTAGTATCGAAATATTAGAAACTGGCGTAAAAGTAATGGATTTAATTACTCCCTTTACTAGGGGAGGAAAAGTCGGTGCATATGGAGGCGCTGGCGTTGGTAAAACTGTGATTATTCAGGAATTAATCAATAACATTGCGAATGTTCATAAAGGCGTTTCGGTTTTCGCAGGTGTTGGTGAAAGATCTCGAGAAGGAAATGATCTATGGAGAGAAATGGCGGAGAGCGGAGTGCTTAAAAGTACCGTCTTAGTTTTTGGGCAAATGAATGAACCTCCTGGAGTGCGAGCAAGAGTTGGTCTCACAGGTTTAACAATGGCTGAATACTTCAAAGAAGAACGAGGTCAAGATGTATTGATATTTATGGATAACATTTATCGATACATATTAGCTGGAATGGAAGTTTCGGCTCTTCTAGGCAGGATGCCTTCAGCGGTTGGATATCAACCAACACTAGCCACGGAGATGGGTGAACTGCAGGAAAGGATAAGTAGTTCGGAGAAAGGATCAATTACGTCTTTCCAAGCAATATATGTCCCTGCTGATGACTACACTGATCCGGGAATTGTAACTACATTTGGTCACCTTGATGCAGTTATATCACTTGAAAGATCTTTAGCTTCTCAAGGTTTATACCCGGCCGTAGATCCATTAGCATCAAACTCTAGAATACTAGAACCTGGAATTGTTGGCCAAGAACATTATGATGTCGCTAGGGGAGTGCAACAAGTTTTGCAAAGATATCGGGATCTTCAGGATATTATCGCAATTTTAGGAATGGATGAGCTAGCTGACGATGATCGAATAATAGTTGATAGGGCAAGAAAAATTCAAAGATTTTTAACACAACCCATGTTCGTAGCAGAAGTTTTCACTGGCCAAGAGGGAAGATATGTCCCTATTAAGGATACTGTGAGAGGATTCAAGGAAATACTCGACGGCCAACATGATGATCTGCCTGAACAGGCATTTTACATGGTAGGTGACATAGACGAAGCCGTGGAGAATGCGAAGCGAATGCAGTCTGGAGAATAAGTGAGCAAGTTAATCTTAAAAATAGTTTCACCTAAAAAATTAGAATTCTCTGAAGAAGTTGAAAGCGTAATTGTACCAGGCTCTGAGGGTGAGCTAGGTATTCTACCTGGTCACGCCGAATTGGCGACAACTTTACGTGAGGGGAATGTTCGTTTCAGCAAAAATCAGAATACAACTGATTTCGCTATCAACGGAGGATTTATGGAAGTTTCGAAAAATGAAGTGAATATACTTTCAGATTAATGCTGAATTTAACGAATTCCATTCATCCATTTTTCGACATTGACACTGTTAAATGCCAAATGTTAGGATTGTGATACTCTTTACTGGCTCCATTATGGGCATCTCCCTCTTGATAGGGTTTCATAAATAAGAGATTCTTTAATCAAATTAGAGTAAAAAATGACAAACGACTCAGTAGAAATAAAAAAAGGACTGAGAGATGTTTACCTGGATGGAACACTCCTAAGTTTCATTGATGGCCGTGCTGGAGAATTATACTACTACGGATATAACATCCATGACATAGCTGAAAATGCTTCTTTTGAAGAAGTTGCTTACTTGATGTTGCACGGTAAACTACCGACAAATTTTGAGCTTGCAGAATTTGAACAGAATCTAATAAAAAATCGATCATTGCCCGAAAACGTCATTAACGTAATTAAGACTATTTCTGCTTCTCATCCAATGGACGTACTTAGAACAGCCATTTCTGCTATGGGTGAATCAGACAAGAATCTGCTTGATAATTCAAAGGATTCAGTTTTAGCAAAAAGTATAAGGTTAATTGCTGCAGTTCCAACAATTGTTGCCACACATTCAAGGATTCGTGAGAACAAAAAAACAGTTGCTCCAGATCCAAATCTCTCCCATGCAGCAAACTTTTTATATATGTTGACTGATGAAATACCAGAAGCAGAAGACTCAGATCTAATTGATAAAGATTTGGTACTTCACTGTGAACATGGGTTAAATGCATCTACTTTTTCAGCAAGACTCACAGCTAGTACTAATGCAGATTTCTATGCTTGCATTACATCTGCAATTGCTACACTTAAAGGGCCATTACATGGAGGTGCTGCTGAAGCTGTAATGACAATGGCAAACGAAGTAGGGGAGCCTGAAAATGCCGAAAAATATGTTCAGAATGTTATCAACAATGGGGGAAGGATAATGGGGTTTGGACATGCGATCTATCGAGCGATAGATCCCCGGTCAATTCATATACGTGCAGAAGCAGAAGCTTTATGTAATCGTCGAGGCAATCCAAAATGGTTTAGCATCTTACAAGCAATCACAGAATCTAAACCAATGAAAAGCAGATCCAGACATGGTCTACATCCGAATGTTGATTTTTGGGCAGGAGTGATTTACAACTTGCTAGGAATCCCGGAGGACTTATATGTTCCGCTATTTGCTGTTGGACGTATGCCTGGTTGGAGTGCTCACATTATCGAACAGCAAGAACAGAGTCAATTGATTCGACCCAGATTACATTACACTGGTGAGATAAACAGACCTTATGTAAAAATTGAAGACCGAAACTAGATTCACTGCGAGTAATTGAATGCAAGAAATAGAAAACCAAGCTGACGAATGCCAACATCATTGGCTCATAGACACCCCCAATGGCCCCACAAGTAGTGGAAAGTGTAAGAAATGTGGAGTATCCACTGAATTCAGGAATTCCGTGCAAAGTTCTGGGTGGGATAGGGATACACGCCGGAATGTTCGCGGAAAAGAAACCGGAAAAGAAAGCACAAAAGGAAGCGGATCAGGAACCAATTGATTCTTCTATTTCACTTGCATGATTATTTAGAAATTCTACCATTGGCCTGAACACCGAAATGAAAATTTCTGCACCAGAATTAAAGATAAGAAGTGAAATTGCAGAAAATGGCTTTATTACCTTCGCTCGGTTTATGGATATAGCTCTATATAATCATGATGGCGGATACTACACTAATACATTTCATAGACCATATGTACATGATTTCTATACTAGCCCAATAACCCATCCTGCTTTCGGTGCACTTATAGCAATACAAATATTCCAGTTTTGGAAGATTTTGGGCTCTCCTAAAAATTTTACTATTGTTGAATTGGGATCCGGCCGTGGTGAGTTAGCAAAGGTAATTAAGACAACATCTAGGGGACTTGCATACGATTTTTATAATTCAATCAAATATATTGAATTTGATAAATTGTCAGGCCAAAATTTCGAGCAAAAGCAGAAATCCCAAAAAGAAATTACCGGATGTATTTTATCGAACGAACTTATTGATTCATTTCCAGTACACAGATTCGAAATGACTGAAGATGGTCCCAAAGAGATTTGTATCACAATTGGAGATGACGGCAACTTGGCTGAAGTCTTACAAGATCCCTCAAAAAGTGAAATTCTTTCTTATATTCAATCTCTTGGGAATACTATCAAAACTGGATCAAAAGGAGAGGTCAATTTAGAAGTAAATACCTGGGGAGAAATGATTTCAAGAATTTTATTTAAGGGATTCGTATTAACAATTGATTATGGATATGAAAAAGATGAATTGACAGAAGAAAATTTTTCACCTGGCACACTTCAGACTCATAGAAACCACTGTAATGGGCTAGAAGCAATATCAAAAATTGGAGAAACCGATATTACCTCTGACGTGAATTTTTCGTATGTACAGGCTATTACAAAAAAATATGGATTTAATACGCTTCAAATGACCCACCAAAAACAGTTCTTGGAATCTATGGGGTTCCACAATTTAATTCATAGATTACGCTTATCTAGTATTTCTAGATTGCAATTAATGCAAAACCAAATGTCAATGCTCGAACTAATAAACCCTCAGGGATTTGGAAGATTTAAAGTCTTGATCCAAGAAAAAAACACCGGTGTTGGGAATGAAAATTTAGAAGATGCAAGAACCAATTTTGCTACGGATTGTATTGATATACCTTTAATGGACGAATCAAATATCAATCTCCTAGGTTCTAAATATCCCCATGCTACTTGGCAACCTTCTACTTATGAAACCTTTGACAGATAAATTGTTCTTCTATTCATTTGGAATCCTTCTGGCAGTAGTTATAAACCCTGTGTGAGCTACCATTCTATGATCAGGTCGAACGCTTCGTTTCGAAACATGCCACGTCCTCATCATTATCTCGAAAGTTTCAATTAATGCAAACTTTTTGCTAGCAGATAAACCCTCACATAAATCTCTTACTTGTAAAACTGTTGGAAGAAAAGCCAAAAATATGCCACCAGGAATTAAACATTCAGAAATTGAATCTATTACCTCCCAAGGTTCTGGCAAATCTAGAACAATTCTGTCTATAGTTTTAAGACCTGAAAAATCCGAGATATCAGCACAATGAAATTCTACATTAGCTGAATCCCCACAAAATTCTAGTAAGTTTTTCTTGGCTAGATCTATCATGTCCTGTCGAATATCATATGAAATTACTTTACCCTTTTCTCCAACAGCCCTAGACAAAAGGATTGTCAATGCACCTGAACCAGTCCCCGCTTCAACAATTCTAGCGCCCGGAAATACATCAGCAGCGAGTAAAATTGACCCCATATCTTTAGGGTATGAGACAGTAGCAATTCTAGGCATATCTAACGTAAAGTCCGAAAGAGTAGGCCTAAACACTAGAAGTTGATTACCTTTGTCAGACAAAATTTCGGAACCTTCAGTTTTGCCAATCAAATCATCATGACTTATTTTACCAAGATGGGTATGGAAAAAAGCGCCTGATTTTAACTGTTGAAGGTACCTTCTTCCTTTGCGGTCAAATAAAAGAACTTTTTCTCCATCAAGTAATTCATAGGAATCAGTTGTATTAGTCACAATATTACCAAAGCGAAAATATTATTCAGTGTTAATGATTTTCACTTGATCGAACAGATCATCAATCACTAATTCAGCCATTGATTCGTAAGTTTTAGAAAATCGTACTACTCCATTTTTATCAATAATTATTACAGCTCTGAATGGAGTTCCTCTATCTGAATTAAATACCCCAAACAAGTCAGAAATTTTTCCTTGAGGATGGAAGTCAGACAAAATAGGATAGGGGATTCCTCCTAATCCTGTAGCAAAGGCTGTTTGGGCAGGCTTAGAATCAGTTCCAATACCCAGTACCTGGGTATCAATCTCTTCAAATCGTGCGTTGTTAATACGAAAGAGAGATACTTGATGACTTCAGCCTCCGGTAAAAGACAGAATATGGAAAGACAACATCACATTCTTTTTGTTCTTGAATGAACTTAAAGTGATATTCTCTCCATTATGATCAGTTAATGTAAAGTCTGGAGCCAGTTTCCCAATTTCTATCATGTAATCCTCCAAAATTTTTCTTGATTATAACATTAGATTTAAAGTGAACGGTAAACCTTAGTCAGATCTTTTCCATCGTAAAAAGGGCTGCCTGGCAGCTCTTGCTTCATCGAGTCTACTGTTTGGAGTATCATGAGGAGCATCATGCAGCAAATCAGGGGACTCTTTAGCCTCCAAAGCAATTTTTAACATGACTTCTATGAAATCATCTAATGTTTCTTTGGATTCAGTTTCAGTAGGCTCAATCATCAATGCTTCTTCAACTATCAAAGGAAAATACATTGTTGGTGGGTGAATTCCATAATCAATTAATCGCTTACATATATCAAGGGCGGAAATACCGTAATCCTTTTTTAATGTTTTAGCAGATAGTACAACTTCATGCATACAGTTTCTATCATATGGAAGATCAAATGCATCGCTTAGTTTAGATTTGATATAATTTGCATTAATGACAGCATCCGTTGTCACTTGGCCTAGTGAGTCTCCTAATGTGGCAATATAGGCGTATGCACGTACTAAGGCACCGAAATTTCCATGAAATGCACCTAATTTACCAATGGAATTTTGAGGAGAATGAAAAGAATAGGTGGTCGAGTTCTCTTCGGTTGTCGAAATTACTATAGGAGCAGGCAAATAGGGCTTTAATCTAGGACCAACAATTACGGGTCCGGCTCCAGGACCTCCTCCCCCATGAGGCTGGGTAAATGTTTTGTGAAGATTAGAGTGCATTACATCAAAGCCTATTTCACCCAACTTCACTTTGCCTAATAAAGCATTTAAATTGGCTCCATCCCCATACACAACTCCACCAGCATCCCTAACAATTTGAATAACTTCTAAAATATTACTATCAAACAATCCGAGGGTGCTTGGCAAAGTAATCATTAAACCTGCAAGTTCGTCATTTGCTAATTCTTTCAACGCCATTAAATCTGTATTGCCATTAGAATCAGATGGCAAGGTGACAACCTTGAACCCCGCCATGACTGCTGATGCAGGGTTAGTTCCATGTGCGCTATCAGGGATCAAAACGGTTTTACGTTTTTCACCTCCATTGTCTAGCAGGAATGATCTTGCCATCAACATTCCAGCCAGCTCTCCATCAGCACCAGCCATTGGTGCTAAAGAAATACCAGCCATTCCAGTAATTTCCATTAAATATTCCTGCAATTCGAACAATAATTTTAATGCTCCTTGGACAGTAGATTCTGGTTGCAACGGATGCAAATTTGCAAATCCCGGATTCGATGAAATTTCATCGTTTAACTTGGGATTATATTTCATAGTACAACTACCCAAGGGGTAAAAATTGGTGTCTATAGAAAAATTCATTTGACTTAGTTGGGAAAAATACCTCACAATTTCCCCTTCAGAAACTTCGGGGAAATCAAAATCTTTACGCATAATTTCATTATTTGGAAGTGGTTGTATCGGGACATCACAAGTTAGTAGAGTTGTGCCTATTCTATCGGGAACACTTCGGTCCATTAATAAACGGCGACTGTTTACATGCATAATTATTTCTCACCTATTAAATTTAAAGTAATTTCTTTCAATGCAGCTACAAAACCATGTATTTCATCTATGGAGTTCAATTCTGAAGCACAAACCAACATTCCATTATGAATTGACTTGCTGATATCTAATCCTCCAATAATTTTGTAATCCAAGAGTTTTTCATTGATTACTTTCGGATCAATTGGACACTGAATAACAAACTCTTGAAAAAATGTTCCTTCAAGAGGCAAGGTAAAACCAGGCAAATCAGAAATTAATGAACTAAGGTAATGAGCTTTATGATAAATCACTTCACCAATATGTTTCATACCCTTCTTCCCATTAGACGCCATAAAAATCGTTGTCATTAATGCTATTAATGCAACAGAAGTACAAATGTTTGAGGTGGCACGTTCTCGACGTATATGTTGTTCCCTAGTTTGTAAAGTGAGTACATATGCATCCCTACCGTCTTGATCAATGGTTTTCCCCACAATACGGCCTGGCATTTGCCGGATATGTTCTTGTTTACATGCGAATATTCCAACATACGGGCCTCCAAAAATTGGAGCCACACCCATTGATTGCGCTTCAGCGACTACAACATCAGCACCAAAAGAACCAGGTGGCTCAAAAATAGTCATTGAAAATGGATCTGCATACACAACAAACAAGGAACCGTTCGAATGAGCTATTTCGGAAATCTTTTGCATATCTTCGAGATATCCAAAAAAATTAGGCTGCTGAACAAGTATGCAAGCAGTATCTTCATCAATATTTGCTAGCTCATCTAGCGAAAGAATTTCAATATTTATCCCTTCCAAAGCATTTGTATATGTTTCTAAAACCTCTATATAGGAAGGAGAAACTGAGTCCAAAATGACAATATTATTTCGTTTAGTAATTCTAGCTGCCATTAAAGCACCTTCTGCAAATGAAGTCGAACCGTCGTACATTCCTGCATTAGCGACTTCCATTCCAGTAAGTTGTGCACATAGGGTTTGGAATTCAAATTCTGTTTGCAGTGTGCCTTGAGAAACCTCTGGTTGGTATGGGGTATATGAAGTCACATATTCACCACGACTAGTAAGACTTCGTACAACAGCTGGTATGTAATGCCTATATGATCCAGCACCTAAAAAACATGAATAATCTCCGGGAACTTTATTCATAGAAACAAGCTGATTAATATAAGACATCAACTCGAATTCCGATTTAGGTCTAGGCAAATTCAATGTGGGATTACGATATTGCTCTGGTATATCGCTGAATAATTCATTCAGGTCAGAGACCCCAATCTCTGACAACATACTTTGTCTATCAGATTCAGTATTAGGTATATATGGTGATACAAAATCAGGGTGATGCATAAATTTTTTATTCCTCAGTTTCCAAGAATTGTTTGTATTCCGATTCGGACATTAAATTTTCTAGTTCGGATAAATCAGAAAGGACCACTTTTATCATCCATCCACCAGCCTCAGCTTCTTCATTAATTTTTTCTGGTTGGTCGATTACTTCATTATTAACTTCTACAACTTTTCCAGTTACTGGTGAAAATAAATCTGAAACAGCTTTAACAGATTCAATTTCGCCCATTTGTTCAAATTGCTGAACAGAATCATCAATTTCAGGCAGCTCAACAAAAACAATATCGCCTAAAGTATCAGCTGCATGAGGTGAAATACCTATCGCAACAATTTGATCGGATTCGATTTTTACCCACTCGTGTTCTTTAGAATATTTGTAGTCTTTCATTTTTTCTTCTAGCTCCTTAAATAAAATGGCATCTTTACTATTTGAGCGTCGTAAAATCTGCCTCGAATATCAATTTGAATAGAATTCCCGGTGCTGCTAAATTCCTTTTGGACAAATCCCATGCCTATAGAAATACCTAAGTCAGGAGAAAAGACTCCACTTGTAACTTCACCAATGATGTCTCCGTTTGAAACAATACTATATCCATGCCTGGGAATATTCCTGACCGCCATCTTAAAACCGACAAGTTGTCTATTTGTGGGAAACTTCTGAAAATTCAATAATGCTTCTCGTGCTACATAACCAGACCTATTTGGTTTAACGAACCTTCCAAGTCCAACTTCGTATGGATTAGTTGTTAAATCCATGTCATTACCATAGAGCACCATACCTGCTTCAAGCCTTAAAAGATCCCGCGAACCCAAACCAGCAGGAATGGCACCTAATTTGTGTAATGTAGACCAAATCTTTTCGGATTGGTTGCGATGAATCATTATTTCAAAACCATCTTCACCTGTATATCCTGTACGTGCTATTAATCCGTCTGGATTTACCAGAGGTGATTTTTCTTCAGGATTTCCGAATAAATGAAATTCATCAGTTGCAGGCAGCCCGAAAAATAAGCTCGTTATATGAAATGGACGCAAATTCTTCAGGTATGAAATGTCAGGAGTATTGCCTTCATGGTTACTTTCAAACTGAAATAGTCCACACTCTAAAACCGCCTTAGAAATTATTGACTCAGATAACGGTCCTTGAATGGCAATCATTGCAGTATCAGTAGTGATGTCCGAAATATTTATATTCATATTTGCAGTAACAAACTTCGAAATCCAATCTAAAACACTCGCACGATTGGATGCATTAGGGATAAGCAAAAATAATTCTTCACTTAATCTGTAGACTATGCAATCATCAATAATGAAACCTTCCTGATTGCAAATCACGGAGTATTTTGCTTGACCAATTTTCATGTTGCTTACTTGTACACTTAAAATCCGATCTAAAAGACCAGAAGCATCTGAACCAGATAAAATAACACGTCCCATATGTGAAACGTCAAAAATTCCAGCGGAGTTCCTTACTGCATTAGCCTCTGAAATAATACCTTCATATTGAATGGGCATTTCCCATCCAGCAAAGGGCACCATTCTAGCGCGCAAATTAGTATGGACATCGTGTAGAGATGTAAGTTTTAATTCAGTCATCATTTCTTTCTTTAATTAAAAATGTTCTTGTATCGATTTGCAATAGGCATACGCCGATCCCTACCAAAACTACGACTCGTAATTTTGATACCTGGAGGAGATTGCCTTCTCTTATATTCACTAGTATCTACTAAGCTAACTACTTTACTAATATCCTCGCGCGAAAACCCCAATTCCTCTATAGAATTCAAACTCTTATCTTGTTCAATGTAAGCCTCTAAAATAGGATCTAAAAGAGAATAAGGAGGCAAATTGTCATCATCCCTTTGATTGGGCCTAAGTTCGGCACTCGGAGGTTTATTAATTATTTCTTTGGGAATTAATTCCAACCCAGATTTTGTATTTATATGATCACACAAATCATAAACCATTAATTTGGGTACATCTTTAATGACTGCGAATCCTCCAGCCATATCTCCATAAATCGTCGCATAACCTGTACCCATTTCACTTTTATTTCCAGTGGTTAATACAATCCAACCAAATTGATTAGACAATGCCATCATTAATGTGCCTCGGATTCTAGATTGCAAATTTTCTTCTGCCATAGAAGAATCCTTAGAAGAATCAAAATGCTCAGAAAGAGACTTAAGAAATTGCGTGAACATTGATTCTATAGGAATGTTCAACAATTTAATTTGTAAATTATCAGAAAGTTTTTTAGCATCATCAATACTTCCTTTAGATGAGTACCTAGACGGCATCGCAACTCCTAACACATTATCTTTACCCAATGCATCAACAGCAATAGCAGCGACTAAGCTCGAATCAATTCCACCAGACAGCGCAATTAAGGCCTTCTGAAATCCGCATTTTATTACATAATCCCTAGTTCCCAGTTTTAGAGCATTATATATTTCATCAAGTTCATCATAAGCCTCAGTTTTTCTAATTGATATTTTAGGTGGAACTACTTTCTTAGAAAATTTTGGGACTTGAATCAACTCTAAATCATCCTGATATGGGAATTCAACAGAAGCTCTTTTTCGTGTCCTCAAATCATGTAATCTAGAATTTTGGGCAGCTTCTAAATCAATGTCAGTAATTAACAAATCTTCTTGAAATTTCTTTGCTTCATTAACTTTTGAACCGTTGAAATCATAGATTGCTGATGAGCCATCAAAAACTAATTCATCTTGGCCGCCAATCATGTTTACATAAGAGATAAAAACTCCATTGTCAGCAGCTCTAGTACTTAACATCTTATCTGTGACGGATCTTTTATTCCGATGGAAAGGGGACCCATTAATGTTAACAATAAGTTCCGCTCCGGCCTCTCTTTGGATTACTAACGGACCTGTAGGTTGCCAGATGTCTTCGCAAATGTTGATAGCAATCTTGGAACCATTGATTTCATAAACAGAAATCTTTTGTCCTGCTCTGAAGTATCTTTCTTCGTCGAAAACACCATAATTAGGAAGGTAAATCTTTCTATAAGTGTCGACCAACTTACCATCAGAAGCAAAAATTGCTGCATTGAATGTGTCCACATCATAATCTACAAATCCAAAGACAACAGCAATATTTGCAGATTCTTGAATAATTCTTTCAGCACATCTCAAATTGTCTTGTAGAAAATGACTCTTCAAAAGTAAGTCTTCAGGAGGATATCCAGTCACAGCAAGTTCAGGAAAGACCACTAGGTCGCAACCACTATCCCGAGCACTAGACATATTCTGAATAATCTTGCTCGTATTGGATTCAAGATCACCTACAGTCACATTAATTTGAGCCAAAGCAACTCTAAAATTACGCATCTTGCTCCAGAAAGGTTCTTATCCGTTCTAATGCCAATTCAATATTGGATGCAGAGTTTGCAAAAGAAAATCTTACATAGCCGGTCCCGAATTTACCAAAGGACTCACCTGCCAAACATGCAACGCCTGCCTTTTCTAACAAATCATCAGCGAATTTTCTGCTACTCAATCCAGTACCATCAATATTTGGGAAAACATAAAATGCACCTTGAGGATTAGGGCAACGAATTCCGGGTATATCATTTAATCCGTTTACAATAATTTCTCTTCTGCCTTTAAATTCTTCTACCATTGCAAATGCGTCATCTTGTGGTCCATTTAGTGCATCAATAGCTGCCAACTGCGTAAAACTAGCAGTGCAAGAAACACTGTTAGTTACCAACTTAGAAATTGGCTCAACTAATTCAGTAGGCATAACGCCGTAACCAATTCGCCACCCAGTCATGGCATACGTTTTAGAAAACCCATCAAGAATAATAGTCCTATCAATCATTCCTGGATATGCAGTGATGCTGTGATGACTACCTTCATATAAAAAACGACTATAAATCTCATCAGAAAGTACAATCAAATCATGTTTTTTTGCTAAGAATGCAAGCTCTTCCATTGAGTCTTCCGAAATCACGCTACCACACGGATTGTTAGGAGAATTCAGTATGATCATTTTTGTTTTATCTGTAATTTGAGAAGCAACTTCATTTATATCAATATTGTAATCCAGGCGTTCATGTAGTTGCATTGGAACTGCAACTCCACCTACAAACTCAATCATAGATTCATATATGGGAAATCCAGGATTCGGATATAACACCTCATCCCCTGAATCAATCAAAGCTAAAATTACAAAGAACATTATAGGTTTCCCACCAGGGGTTACTACTACATTTTCAGCAGACATAGAAATATTTCTTGTAGTGGATATTTCTTGAGCTATATTATCTCTTAAATCAGGGAATCCTGGAGAAGGACCATAATGTGTGGCTCCAGACTTCAAAGCATCAATCCCTGACTGAACAACATGTTCAGGGGTATCAAAATCGGGTTCCCCAATTTCTAGATGAATTACATCTCTACCTTTAGCTTCCAAAGCACGAGCTTTTGCTAATACTTCAAACGCAGTCTCAGTCCCTAGTCTACTCATTCGCCTAGCAAGTTTCATTTCTGCTCCAAAATCTATATTTAGAAGACAATTAATTGGCTTGATCTTCAGCTGCATTATACACCATTGTGTATCACAAAAAATGCTTGATTTTGATTGAAACGTGTATGAATTATTTTGCATTATGTTAAAATCAATCTCGAAATCTTACTTATCAGGAGAGACAATTTGAAAGTTATGCTCAGTAATCCGAGAGGCTTTTGTGCAGGCGTTGTTAGAGCGGTTGACATAGTAGAACTAGCACTCAAAAAATTTGGACCCCCTATTTATGTAAAACACCAAATAGTGCACAATCCGTTCGTAGTAAAAGATTTAGAATCAAAAGGTGCTATTACGGTTGAGGAAGTAGATGATATTCCTCCGAATTCTAATGTGGTTTTCTCAGCCCATGGTTCACCGCCTTCAGACTACAAAGATGCGCAAGACAAAGGATTAAAAATTATAGATGCTACATGTCCTCTTGTAACTAAAGTACATAATGAAGCTAAAAAATATTCTTCTCAAAACCGAAAACTCATTCTTATTGGCCACGAAGGACACCAAGAAGTCAAAGGGACAATGGGCCAAGAAAATATGCATCTTATAGATGACCGGCATGAATTTGATTTTCCTGATTGGGATAAACATTCTCCCGTGACCGTGCTTACCCAAACAACATTATCTGTAGACGATACTGAAAATAGCATCAACCAAATCCATTCTAAATTTTCAGATGTCATAGTTAGAAATGATCTGTGCTATGCAACTACAAATCGACAAGAAGCCATTAAAACAATTGCTCAGAATGTTGAATTAGTCTTGGTTATTGGAGCGCCCAATAGCTCAAATTGTAATAGGCTGAGAGAAGTCGCTCAGTCATTCGGAATCCCTGCATATCTTATCAACACCCCTGAAGAAATAGATATGACCTGGTTCGACGACATTAATTTGATTGGAGTAACATCTGGAGCTTCAACTCCCGAAATCTTAGTACAAGATGTAATTAATTATCTTGATCCTGAAGAAGTTGAGAATGTACAAGGTGCTCATGAGGATGTGCTGTTCACACTCCCGAAAGAATTATTTAAACCAGGAGAGTGAAATGATCATTCAATTTAGTAGTTTACTTGAGGGTGCTAAAAATGCTGAAGGTACAGCCGTAATTATTGATGTCTTTCGAGCTTTTACTACGGCACCAATTTTATTTTCCAAAGGTGCAAAAAAACTAATATTTGTTTCAGAAATTTCCGAAGCTATTGAATTGAAAAAGCAAGGAGTTGGTGAAATATGTGTTGGGGAAGTGGATGGAATAAAACCTAAGGATTTTGATTTTGGGAATTCACCACATGAGATTTTCAATGCCGATGTCCAAAACAAGACCATCATTCAATCAACTCGCGCAGGAACTGTAGGAGTGTTAGCCGCACAAAAGTCCTCTAAAATTTATGTTGCTTCACTTGTCAATGCTGCGGCTACAGCTGATGCAATCAAAAAATCAAATCCGGAATTAGTTAGTCTTAGCGCAATGGGTTGGTCAGGAAAAGATAGAACCGATGAAGATGAAATTTGTGCCATGTACATCAGGAATATGCTCTTAGGATTAAAACCTAAAACAGCACCCATTAGGGCGCTAATCTTAGACAGCTACGAAGCACAGAAATTTTCTGATCCAAATCAACCTCACTTTCATCCGATGGATCTAGAAATCGCATTAAGAATAAATCTTTTTGATTTTGCCATATACGTTGAGAAGAACAATGAAGGTCTAATGCAGGCGTTTCCTGAATATTCTAGATAACCCATCAGGTCTTAAAATCACCCGCAAAATCACCAATATAAACAGAAATACTAATCCGATCACAAATTGAATCAACATCTGATTATGAAACTCTCTGAATGCAGTTAAAATAACTTCGAACATTTCTTTATAAAAAACTTGATAAGTGTCCTCAAAGCCAATAGGGGCGAAGAAGTGCATACCCAAAAAAAATTCTGAATGTAGAATCATATCTAAAATAATATAATTCCACATTAAAATGTAAATCAGACTCGTAAACAAGAAAATAGAAAGAATGAACCCTAAAAAGTTTATGACCTGATCTGAAGAGATTTTAGAAAATCGAAGTGCAAAATAATCCAGCAACAGGATAAGTAAAACGGAAAATATTATTCCATTTTTACTCGAGCTAACTTGGTTGAGAAATTCCTTGCTGGTATTTAGCTGTGTCCAGAAATCTTCATTTTGTACAGCATCTGCCAAATCATACTGATATCCATTAGCCACAGTATCTTTTGCAAATCGTAACAAGTATACAAATTCATCATCTTGGTCTGATTCATCGAATAGCAAAAACCCATCTGTCGAAAGAAAGCGCAGCATGGAGACGAGTTCAATATTACTAGAGTTGCCTATATCATCCAAAATTACTGACAATTCTGATGGAGATTTCTTTAGATTATTTGGGATAGTTTTAATTACTAACTCAATAAAATCAAGACGTTCAGCTTCCGATAATTTTGCATTTAATACCGGAAAATTATTTTGGAAGTTCTGATGCAAATAATTTCCAAACGATTCTTCATCTGACAAAACAACTATGTCAATTAAGTAGTCATCATCCTCTTCAATAAAATATGGTTTCATCTGACTAAAAATAATTTGCATTTCAAGTCCAATGAAATCATCTCCATATGATTGAATTAAACTTTCAATAATAAGATCGTTCACATTTACACTATCGGAAGATTCGAGAATCGAATTAATTGGATTCCGCCAAACTTCTTGATTCAAATAAGGATGCAAGGAGTCTTCTAACAAAAGTGTATAGAATTCTGTTCTATACGTTTCTTCAAGCATAGAAGATTCAACTGATTTAAAAATTTCGTCGGCACAATTTGAAAAGGCCCAATAAATGTGCAGATTATTTTGTGTGCCCTGCAGATATTCACCAATCAAGTCAATAGTATTTTCATAATTCTGCGTAAACCAATTACTGCAAATTTCTCCTGAAAGAAAAGGTCCTCGAGCTGTATCTGTACCAAAATCATGATTAAGTTTTGATGATTTATCCATTTCAAAAAATTGAAGTAATAGGGTTTGGATAGCATCATCAAAAAAACCTGAATCACGTGAAATTTCTTTTGCTACTATAATTGATGGGACAACTAATTCTTTCGTGGAAATTTTTACTTGGAATTCATTTGACTCACTTTTGAAAAACCCAGTAATACCCTTGATATTCCTTTGGACTTGAATATTAAACCAATTATTGGTGAAGATTTTCAAGAAAGATTTTTCAAGTTCTAAAGCTTGGATATCTCTATCATTACCGAAGTCATCAGATACAGTTAACTCATGAACTTTTTCCGTTAGATCCATAGAAAAACTATCAATTATTCGTTCAGTTTTGGTCTCATCGTAATGATAAATCCTAAGTAGGAAGTCAGGATTAAACAATGTACGTTCCAAATTCAGAAAAAACATTAATACAAAAAATAATATTGAAATCGTAAATCCCGAAACAATTAGAAACATGAAAGAACTAATTCGGATGAAATTTTGGTTCAATATTTTATTCCATTGAGAAGAAATTTTTTAGTCGTAAAAACTACAACCTATACCATGATAACCAATTGTGACCTCTCCATCCTGCACGAGTACCGGGGTAATCCTATCTCCTCTAGTAAGGGATTCAACCTCATGCCATCGCTCAGGATTCAATGCCAAATCGATCTCTTCATAAGACACATCTTTCTCCGCGAGTTCCAATTTCACGGTGACACAAATATCACAATCTGGATGGGTATATAAAATAGTTTTGTTCAATCTAGAGCACCTTTAGGCCAGGGAGGCTGAGGTCGTTTAATTTCTCCAATATTTGATCGCTTAGAAATCTCCAGGAAATGTTCAAACTCAGCGACCGAATCTTCAGCTGCCGGAGGAAAAGTCTTCAAAAAAACTACTCCGCCATCTTCAAAAACAAATGTGGGAGTGCCAAAAATGCCTAACGACTCAGCTTTAAGATGGTCTTTTCCAATGATACCTCTAATTGAATCGTCAGTTACATCAATTTTTAGTTTATCTAAATCTACTCCAACTTCATTTGCGACTGCAAATAATTCTTGAAAATTTTGGAGCGATACCCTTCTTGACTCTGAATGTCTAGCTGTTAAAAGAGACAGGTGGAACTTATCAAAAATTTCTGTCCCTTGTTTTCTCACTCCTTCACTAACAATAGCCGAAACTAAAGATCGACAAATTGTAGGATCCTCTTCATTCCAAACCTCCCATGTAGAAGGTTTGGATGTCTCCTCAGATTTTGAACTTTTTATCTTGTAAGCATTTTGTTCCAGAGAAAAATGCTTCCATTCAATAATTAATTTCTCTTTATACACCTGTTTGACTTTATGCAGCCAAACGGCCGCATTATAAACCCAAGGTCAGGCGAAATCAGCATATATCTCGACAGAAACGTGTTCCATTAATACACCTCACAAATATCTTATTAAACAATTTAACCCCTGGAGATAGGGGGGATCGAACCCCCAACCTTGGCATTGCGAACGCCACGCTCTCCCGATTGAGCTATATCCCCATGTGCGCATTATATATAATGGCTATTCTGGGCGTCAACCACCGCGTTCGGAAGCTAAAAAAGATTGATAGAACTTTGCTGGCATGTTATACTAGCTCTGTTAAAAATATGGAAATGATTTATATATTAGAATAGTTTTTAGGGAAGGCTTACATGGCGGAAAACAACTCAGACTCAAATACAGAAACTACTGAAGCTAAAGTAGAAACTACTGAAGCTAAAGTAGAAACTACCGAAGCTAAAGTAGAAACTACCGAAGCTAAAGTAGAAACTACCGAAGCTAAAGCAGAAACTACCGAAGCTAAAGCAGAAACTACCGAAGCTAAAGTAGAAACTACCGAAGCTAAAGTAGAAACTACCGAAGCTAAAGTAGAAACTACTGGTACAGATGTTGAAAGCAATGAATCCCCAAAAGTAGTAGCAGAAGCCGCTCCTGTGAAGGTCACAATGAAATCACTTCTTGAAGCAGGTGTCCATTTTGGTCATCAACGCCGCAGATGGAATCCCAGGATGAAAAAATATATTTTCACCCACCGAAATGGTGTCCACATAATAGATCTCCAAAAAACATTAGGGATGCTTGAACATGCAATTGACTTCGTTACTTCAGTTTCCGAGAGCGGACAACCCGTTTTGATGGTTGGCACTAAGAAACAAGCGCAGGACACGATTATTTCTGAAGCCCAGAGAAGTGGTTCTTACTACGTTAGTACGAGATGGTTAGGTGGTACCCTTACGAATTTCCAAACGATTCATTCAAGGAAACAATACCTAATGGGTCTCGAAGACCAGCGCGACAAGGGTGAATTTGATGCTCTAACTAAAAAGGAGTCATTGAAACTCGAAGAGAAAATTTCAAAGCTAAACAGGTATCTTTCAGGAATAAAAACGATGAATGAAATGCCTGGCGCATTGTTCATCATAGATATTGGAAAAGAATCCATTGCGGTGGCCGAAGCTAGGCGAATAGGAATTCCTATCATCGCATTGGTTGATTCTGATTGCGATCCATCCTTAATTGACTATCCGATTCCAGGCAATGATGATGCTATTAGGTCAATAAGATTGGTAACCAGTAAAATGGCTGACGGAATCATAGAAGGCAAAAATGCTAGGATTGCTGCAAATTCTGAAATGGATGGTGGTGATCAGGAAGTCCTTATGAACGAGTCTGAAATTTTGGTTGCAGAAACTTCCGAATAGTAAAAAACTTTAAGAGGTTAAATTGGCTATTACAATAGATGAGATTAAGGCACTTAGAGAACTGACCGGTGCAGGTGTTATGGACTCCAAAAATGCACTCTCTGATGCAAATGGAGACCAAAATAAAGCAATAGATATTCTTCGACAAAAAGGTATTGCCTCTGCTGCAAAAAGGGCCGACCGTGAAACCAATCAGGGTCTAATTGAGTCCTATATTCACAGTGGAGGTAGAATCGCTTCAATAGTCGAGGTGAATTGTGAAACGGATTTTGTTGCACGAACTGATGATTTTAAACAACTTGCTCACAGTATAGCTATGCAGGTTGCTGCTATGGATCCCGCACATATTGATGATAATGACACACCAGATGTGGCAGATACTACTCCTGATGAAAAGTGCTTAACGAAACAAGTTTTTATTCAAGATCCATCAATGACAATCAGCGAACTTATAAATGAAGCATCAGGAAAGCTTGGTGAAAAAATTCAAATTCGAAGGTTTGTTAGATACGCATTGGGAGAATAAATAAATTGATAAATGGCGAACCTCGCTACCGCCGTATTCTGTTGAAGTTAAGTGGTGAATCTTTTAAAGGTAATAACCCTGGCATAATAGACCCAATGGTAGTAAGTTACATGGCTGCAGAAATTAAACGAATAGTTGACTTAGGCATTCAAGTTGGGGTCTGTGTAGGGGGTGGAAATATTTGGAGAGGTTCCGAAGCAGAGTCTCAAGGAATGGATCGCGCAACCGCAGATTATGCAGGAATGCTGGCAACAATGATCAATGCGGTGACTCTACAAGATTTGTTGGAAAGGGATTTCCAAGTAGCAACTAGAACAATGACCGCAATTGACACTCGAGAAATAGCAGAACCGTACATACGAAGAAGAGCCATTAGACACCTGGAAAGAAATAGAGTCGTAATATTCGCAGCAGGGACTGGTAATCCATTTATGACAACCGATACAGCTGCAGCTCTTAGAGCAGTCGAAATAGAAGCTGATTTACTATTGATGGCAAAAAATAATGTTGACGGAATATATGACTCTGATCCATCAGTATCAACAGATGCCAAAAAAATAGAAAAACTAACTTACATTGAGGCCATAGAAAGGCGCCTTCAAATAATGGATACTACCGCCTTGTCGCTATGTATGGACAACAACTTACCAATGGTTGTTTTTGATATGTTTAAACATGGAAATATTCTGAAAATAGTACAAGGTGAAAATCCTGGGACTTTAGTCACAACAAACTAGAATTCTTATTTCGGGAGAGAAAAATGTCCGACATTGATAATATTCTTGAAGATACAAATTCACGGATGCAAAAATCAGTCAACTCTTTACAAAGCGATTTAGCAACAGTAAGAACTGGGCGAGCTAATTCTGGACTAGTTGAAAATATGGTTGTTGATTATTATGGATCTCCAACTCAACTATCACATCTATCATCTATCACAATTCCAGAAGCTAAGCTAATAATGATCAAGCCGTGGGACAAACAATCAATTCCAGACATAGAGCGTGCAATTTTGGCATCCGATTTAGGACTTAACCCAACAAATGATGGACAATCATTACGTATCGCAATCCCAGAACTAACTGAAGAAAGACGTAAAGACCTAGTGAAAATGGTTGGTGGCAAAATTGAAGAAGGCAATGTAGCAATTAGAAATATCAGGAGAGATGGGATTTCATCTTTGAGGGAATTAGAAAAAGAAGGGCAAATTTCTCAGGATAATTCAAGAAGTGCCCAAACCACGATTCAAGAAATTACTGATTCTTTTTCAAAAAATATTTTAGATATTAAAGCAAATAAAGAAACTGAAATCATGGCTGTCTAATAGATAATAAGTGTCATGAATTCCTCTGCAAATCCTACACCTAAACATGTAGCCATTATCATGGATGGAAACGGTAGATGGGCCTCCTCAAAAAACCGTCCTAGGAGTTTTGGGCATAAGGCTGGAACTCAAAATATACGTAAGGTCGCAGAAGTTTTTGCAAGCCATGGAATCCAATATCTTACGCTTTTTGCATTTTCTACTGAAAATTGGAACCGCCCTAACAAAGAAGTTTCTGCGATTATGCAAATTCTAAAAAATTCAATCGATAGAGAGATTGGTGCATTGCACAAGAACAATTTTAAGGTGCGCCATATTGGATCACTTCAGAATTTGGATATTTCAATTCAAAAATCCATATCTGATGCAGTCTGTTTAACATCGAAGAATTCCAAACTTACTATTAACTTAGCTTTTGACTATGGTGGTAGAGCGGAAATAATCAATGCCATCAAGCAAATAATAGGTAATGGAATCTCAGTAGAAAATATTGATGAAAAATTAGTTTCGGATCATCTTTATACATACGATTGTCCAGATCCAGAATTGATTATTCGAACAGCTGGAGAAATGAGATTGAGTAACTTCCTTGTATGGCAATCAATATATTCAGAATTTTACAGCACTCCAGTATTGTGGCCAGACTTTGGAGAGGCTGAAATAATTGATGCTTTAAATGATTTCAGATCAAGGCAAAGAAAATTTGGTAATACAACTGATTAGTTTTCAAAAATATGTTCAATAACCTAAAACATTTTTCAATTCCAAGTAGGATCCTCACTGCTTCAGTGGTTTTACCCTTATTAATCCTTATCATTTGGGCTGGATCACAATTTGATATTTTGTTTTTTACCTTGCCTGCGGCATTAATTTCTGGAATTGGAAGTTGGGAAATCAATAGAATAATTAAAGAATATGGCGTGGAGCCGAAATTTCTGTTAACTATTCCCATATCCGCTGCAATAGTAATTACTGGGCAATTTTATTCACATTTATCAATCTATTATTTTTCGGTAGTTGGGTTGATAGCTCTGGCACTACTTGTATTCATGCCAAACATAATGAAAATTTCTAAATTTCATATTATTTCCAAGTTACTATTCCCAATTTTCATCCCCGCAGGATTTATAGTTTTTGCACCCATATTGATGCAAAGCAAGCTAGGGGTCGAAAAATTTGTTTTTATGTTTCTTATAGTAAGCACTTTCGATACTTTTGCACTGAGCGTTGGAAAACTCATAGGAAAACGTAAACTTATACCCTCAATCAGCCCAAATAAAACATGGGAAGGATTATTAGGAGGAATAATTGCATCGTTTATTTTAGCAACATTTTTGTTGCAATATGACCAATTTACTTTCGTTCAATCAATTACACAATACTATATTCTTATCATATCCATTGTAGTACTTGGTCAACTTGGCGACATAGCAATTTCTAGAATCAAAAGAATGTCTCATTTGAAAGACACAAGTTCAATTCTTCCAGGACACGGTGGTATTTTGGACAGATTGGACTCAATATTATTTAATTTGCTTTTAATGCATTATTTTCTACAATAAATATAGTTAAGGAAAATTCTTGAAAAATATCACGATTTTAGGTTCAACCGGATCAGTTGGAACACAAACTTTAGAAGTTGTTAAAAACTTCGGAGGTGAATTTAATATTCTTGGATTGGCTGCTGGTGAAAACACTTCTTTACTTCAAGAACAAATTCTCGAGTTCAATGCAGATTACTTTCACTGCAATCCCTCAATATCAGAAGATCCTAATTTTGCGACTATCCTAAAGCATGAATTAAGCTTATTGGAAATGGCAGAAGATCCCAACCTGGATCTTCTAGTGACCGCTACATCAGGCACCGTTGCAATCGAGCCTACACTAAAAGCAATAGAATCCGGTACAAATATAGCCCTTGCGAATAAAGAAACAATAGTAGTTGCAGGACAGTTAGTGACACAAGCAGCTAAAAAGAAAAATGTTTCAATTCTTCCCCTAGACAGTGAGCCTAATGCTATATGGCAATGTCTTGAAGGGGAAACTTCCGCTGTCAAAAAATTGATCATTACAGCTAGTGGAGGCTCAATCAGAGACGTACCAATTAACAAGTTATCTGATATCACTCCTCACGAAGCACTTAACCACCCGAACTGGCAAATGGGTTCAAAAATCACTATTGACTCAGCCACAATGATGAATAAAGTTTTTGAAATCATCGAGGCTCACTATCTTTTTAATGTCCCATTCGAGAATATCGAGGTTGTAATTCATCCACAAAGCATAGTACATTCCTTAGTAGAATTTGAAGATGGATCTATTAAAGCTGTTTTAAGTGCTCCTGACATGAGGATCCCTATACAATATGCATTACTATATCCTACAAGAATGTTTAATTACTCTACCCCTAAATTGGAACTCACTAGACTACGAAATCTGGATTTCTATGAGCCTGATTACTCTAGATACCCTTGCCTTAAAATGGCCTTAGAAGTTGCTAAACTTGGAGATTCGTGGCCTGCAGCACTAACAGGAGCAGATGATGCTGCAGTAGCGTTATTCCTTAATGGAGAAATTGGATTTATGGAAATACCAATTATTATTGAAGAATCACTCAAACATCATGCCCCAACCAACCAACCAACATTACATGAATTAATTTCTGCATCTGAAATTTCTAAAAATCATACTCGCCAAATCATTGGTGATACCCAATGACCGAAATTATTCCGAATATTGCAACTTGGATCATTGGAATAGTTTGTATTGGATTACTGGTATTAATACATGAATTAGGACATTTTGTAACAGCAAAATTTTTTGGAGTCAAAATACAAGAATTCGGGTTTGGGTTCCCTCCCAAAATATTTGGACTCAGATATAAAGGCACTTTATATTCTATAAACTTAATTCCATTTGGAGGATTCGTAAAGCTTTTGGGTGAAGAAGACTCCTCTGACCCAGCGAGTTTAGCCGCTCAAAAAAACTGGAAAAAGATTATTATTTTATGCGCAGGGTCATTAATTAATTTAATAACTCCTATTATTATATTTTTTATTATTTTCCTTTTTCCTGCAGAAACAATTAAAGAAAATATTCAAGTAATTGGAGTTGCTCCAGGATCTCCTGCCGAAAGTGCAGGAATTCAAAAAGGCGATACAATAATCAGTATCGATAATCGTCAAATTGATAACCAATTTGATTTGATAAATGTTATTTATGTAAATCTCGGAAGCGATACAGAACTTTCAATTCGAAAAGGCTCAACAATCGCTGGGATTTCTAGTTCTCCCGACACTTTTACTACCAAATCAGTTTCGCTAACTCCTAGATATAATCCGCCGAAATTAAATGTGGTATCAAAGGTTTTTGACTCAGAAACTCAGGTAGACATCTCGCAAGCGCAAAATTATGATCCTTCAATCAAACTAGGCGACCAAATGAAACAAGGTGCGATTGGCGTGAGAATTGCATCAAATAACCAGCGTGTTATAACGCATAAGAATAACCCTTTACAAGCAATTAAATTGTCATTCCAACGAGTTTTGGATGTGATCATAATTACAAAAAACGGATTGACTCAATGGGCAAGTGGAGGCGAAAACCCAGGTTTGTCTGGTCCTGTAGGTATCGTTCAGTTATCTAGCGAAGTTGTTCAGCAAGGTTTGAAACCCCTTCTTAACTTGGTTGCTATAATAAGCATAAGCTTAGCTATATTTAACTTACTCCCTATCCCAGCCTTAGATGGGGGAAGAATTGCCTTTATTCTCCTAGAAATTGTTAGAGGTGGCAAAAAAATCCCCCATGAAAAAGAATCTCTAATCAATGCTGTTTCATTTGTGGTTTTATTATCAGGAATAATAATCATAAGTTATTTTGACATCATCAGAATATTTAATGGTACAGACGTGATAAAATGAAATTTATTCTCTGACACGAAGTGGAAATATTGAATAACAGACGTATAACCAAACCCTTGCAAATCGGGAATGTCCAAGTTGGAGGAAACGCTCCAATCACAGTTCAGTCGATGACTAAAACTGATACCAGGGACATCCAGTCTACAGTCAATCAAATTCTAGAACTTGAGAATGCGGGTTGTGAGATTGTCAGATGTGCGGTTCCAGATTTCCAATCTGCTCAATCACTAAAAGAAATTAAAAAGCAAATCCATATTCCTTTAGTTGCTGACATACATTTTCACTACCAATTAGCCCTTGAATCCTTAAAAAGTGGTGTAGATTGTTTACGTCTTAATCCTGGCAATATTCGAGACCGAGAAAAAGTAGAATTAGTAGTAAATGAAGCAAAATCTCGAAATATCCCAATCAGGATCGGAGTGAATTTTGGAAGTCTCCCTCCAATCAATGGGATTGGGCAAACAAAAGGATTATCAAGACACAATGATGGTGTAAACAACCTTCCTAGTGATACCCCTGAAGATGAACAAGGTTATACAGTTGTAGACCATATGGTTAACACAGCTCTTTGGGAAATATCCATTTTGGAATCTTTAGATTTTGACTTGATTAAAATCTCAATGAAAGCATTCGATATTTCTACGACCATCAAAGCTTATGAACGAATTTCTAAATTGGTCCCATACCCTTTACATCTTGGAATCACCGAAGCAGGAACTTTTCGATCTGGTAGTATCCGTAGTGCCATTGGAATAGGATCATTACTTTACTCAGGTATTGGGGACACTTTAAGAGTCTCTTTGAGCGACGATCCTACTAAAGAAGTTTCCACTGGAATTGAAATTCTAAAATCCTTAGGTCTCCGAAAAACTGGAGCTATTTTAGTAGCATGTCCTAGTTGCGGTAGAGCGGATGTAGATATCAGAAAACTTGCTAATCAAATTGATGAAATCATCAAGGACAGAAAATCGAATATCAAAGTTGCTGTAATGGGGTGTGAAGTAAACGGACCAGGTGAAGCAAAAGATGCTGATGTTGGAATAGCTGCAGGAGTAGGTAGGGCTGTAATATTCCGTAAAGGCAAAAAAACAAAAATTGTAGAAGAGTCAGAAATGCTACCGATGTTGATGCAAGAAATTGCTTTGGCCGAAAAGGAAATGGTTAACTAAAGATGCGTCTATCTCAAATGTTCGGAAAAACACTCCGCGATGATCCTGCAGACGTAGAAATTTCTAGTCATCGACTAATGCTCAAATCTGGGATGTTACATCAAATATCTAGTGGCATTTACAGTTACTTACCAATGGCTTGGATTTCAATGAAAAAGATAGAGCAAATTATTCGGGAAGAACTCTCGAAAGTAAATGCTCAAGAACTTAGAATGCCCGTAGTTCAACCACAAGAAATATGGGATCAATCTGGTAGGACTGAGCCTTACGGACCAGAGTTGTTTAAGTTCCAAGATCGTCATGAACGCAAAATGGTTTTAGCACCAACTCACGAGGAGATCCTATCTATCATAACAAAAGCTAATGTACTTAGTTATAGAGACCTACCGATAATTTTGTTTCAAATCCAAACAAAACTCCGTGATGAACCAAGAGCCCGTGGAGGACTATTAAGAACACGTGAATTCGATATGAAAGACGCCTATAGTTTTGATGTTGATGAAGACGGATTAGACAAGAATTATCAAGCAATGAACGAAGCATATAAATCGATTTTTAATAGATGCGGGTTAGATGTGATCGTTGTCGAAGCCGATAGTGGAACAATTGGGGGCCGTGACTCACACGAATTCATTTTGCCTGCTCCTGCAGGAGAAGATGAAGTTATCATTTGTGAAAAATGCGGATATGCTGCAAATTCTGAAAAAGCTGTATTTGGTATTAAGCAGGGGCTTCAAGATGAAATGACCAAAATGAGTCCTATTGAGACTCCTAACATTAAAACAATCGATGATTTATGTGAAACCCTTGCTATTTCTCCTATACAAACACTCAAATCCGTCCTGTATATGGCTGATGAAGAATTGGTACTAATAAGCATAAGGGGAGACCAAATTGTAAATGAAACAAAATTGAAAAATCTTCTCAATGTCTCCGAATTAGCAATAGCCTCAGATAAAGAGGTAATTGCAGCTGATTTTCTACCAGGATTTTGCTCTCCTGTTGGGGCTTCTAACATCCGAATAATCGCTGATTTTTCTATCGAAAATGGATCGAATTTTGTGACCGGGGCAAACAAAGACAACTATCATTTAAAAAACGTGAATTTTCCTAGAGATTTTACAGCAGATCTCATAGAAGATATTGCCCAAGTAAAGGACCAAAGTATTTGTTCAAAATGCTCTTCTCATATGAAATTAATCAGAGGAATTGAAGTGGGGCATATTTTTAAACTTGGCACTAGATACAGTGACTCAATGGATGTCACTTTCCAAGATCAAAATGGCATAAAAAAACCTGTTGTAATGGGATGCTATGGGATTGGCATCGGACGACTTTTAGCTGCCGCCATAGAGCAAAATCACGATGAAAATGGTATTATTTTCCCACACCCAATTGCTCCTTATCAGGTTCATTTAACTGTGTTGAATACTGATAATCCAGAGGTGATGGAATCATCAGAAAATATATACAGAAATTTGCAAAATCTGGGCATAGAAATTTTATACGATGAACGGAATGAATCTGCTGGAGTAAAGTTCAACGATGCAGACCTTATTGGTATTCCAATTCGGATTGTTGTTAGCCTACGGAATTTTAAAAATGATGTGGTCGAAATATCTAAACGTTCTGACGGAATTCCTGAACAAATTCCAACAAATGCAGTAGCAAATTGGATTGAGAGTGCATTACTATAGCGATTATTGATATTTTGATTTATTATTGCCAAATCAAAATATTTTTTAAATCTTTCATCCTCCAGGAGACGCCTCATGACAACTTTTTATCCAAAGAGAATGAAATTTGGAATTTTTATGGGGCCCTTCCACGCATCGAACGAAAACCCAACCCTTTCGATAGAAAGAGATTTAGAATTAATTGAGTTTTTAGATTATTTGGGGTTTGATGAGGCTTGGATTGGAGAGCATCATTCTGGCGGTTGGGAAATTATATCTTCACCTGAAGTATTTATTGCAACTGCAGCAGAGCGAACAAAACATATCAAACTTGGTACAGGTGTTTCCAGCCTTCCCTATCATCATCCATTAGTTCTAATTAACAGAATGATACTACTAGATCATATTACTCGTGGACGAACTATGCTTGGAGTTGGCCCAGGTGCATTAATTGGTGATGCATACATGATGGGAATAAATCCTTCACAACAAAGGCGACAAATGGATGAATCATTGACCGCAATAATGAAATTATTAAAAAATGATCAACCTGTAACATTCAACACTGATTGGTTCTCCTTAAATGAAGCAACTCTACATATAGCTCCATTTACTCAACCACATTTTCCAATATCTGTGGCAGCAGCTCAAAGTCCTTCAGGAATGGTTGCTGCTGGTAAACATGGTGCTTCGGTTCTATCTATGAGTACTCTAAGAGGTGGAGAACGATCACAAAATATGAATGATTTTTGGAAAATAGCGGAAAATACAGCAAAAGAATTTGGCCATGAAATGGATAGAAATGAATGGCAAATTGTTATCCAAGCATTTATAGCAAATAATAAAAAGGATGCGATGGAAAAAGCAAGAATCGGTGCCGGTAGGTTCCAAAGAGAATACTTCGAACAAACCCTCGGTACTCCTAATGTATCTAACGCAAAATCTATAGACTCTATAATTGATCAAATGGTAGAAGACGGAGCATGGTGCGTAGGTACACCTGATGATCTAATAGATCATATTAAAACAGTAAGCGATGACAGTGGAGGTTACGGGGGGACATTGCTTTGGGCTCACGAATGGGCATCAAGAAAAGACACCCTCAACAGTTATGAAATGATTGCGAGATATGTTTTCCCAGAATTTCAACAGTCCACGATTAACCAGTCTAATTCTCAAAAATGGAGTATGGAAAATCGTGATCGACTAGTTTCATTCAGGGAAGCAGCAATCGAACAAGCTGAAAAAGACTACAAGAAATCCAAGTAATTAGATTTTTGAAAGCAGGAACATATGCCAGCTATTTCAGGCGGTGACGCATTAGCAGTATCTTTAAAAAGTCACGATGTTAACACCATATTTGGACTACCCGGAGTCCAAATATACGGTGCTATGGAAGGGCTTTACAACCAATCAGGAATTGAATTTATAACCACTAGACATGAACAAGCCGCAACATATATGGCAGATGGTTATTCCAGGTCAAGTGGACAAGTTGGTGTTTCTTTAGTAGTGCCAGGACCTGGCCTACAAAATGCGTCTGCTGGAATAGGCACTGCGTACGCTGCTTCATCAAAAGTGCTTTCAATTTCAGGGCAAATACCCAGAGACATGATCGGTGTTGAACGAGGTTTACTTCATGAAATCAACGACCAATTGGACTTAATAAGACCCATTACTAAATGGTCAACAAGAGTTTTGAACGCGTCAGAAATCCCAGAAGCTGTTTCAGAGGCATTTTATCATCTCAATACTGGTAGACCTAGACCTGTGCATATTGAAATCCCCCCAGAAGCTTTAAGTGAGTCCTCGGATTTCTCATTTCCAGAAAAAGGCAGTTATGCTCAAACATCTCCAAATAAACAGAGTCTCATAAACGCTGCTTCATTAATTCATTCCTCAAAAAACCCTTTAATTATTTCAGGGGGAGGGACAATCTCATCCAATGCTGGAGAGCAGCTGATTCGCTTCGCTGAACTTTTGCAAGCGCCTATAATTACTACACCAGAGGGAAAAGGATCAATAGATGAACGCCATCCGCTCTCTATAGGATCATTAAGAACAAGGAATGATCCATATAATTCACTAATTTCTAATCACGATTTAATTATTGCAATTGGAACCAGATTATCTTTTCCCGAAATATTATCTGATCAAGATGTTCTTCAAATAGATATTGACCCTGAAGAAATTGGTAGGAATTATAAAAAAACACACGGTGTCATTGGAGATGCGTCATTATCTCTTTTTGAAATAAGCAACGAAATTGAACATAAATTATCATCAAATCAAAATCGTTATTCAGAAATTGCAAAATTGCGGGACTATAGACTCGATGAAAGCATGCGCGTTAGTCCACATGACGAATATTTAAAAGTAATCCGATCAGCACTACCTGAAGATGGGATTTTTGTCTCGGGAATGACCCAAGTGGGATATTACAGTAGGGGATTCTTCCCAACATATTACCCAAGAACATTTTTCACATCTTCCTACTTTGGGAATTTAGGTTATGCTTTCCCCTTTGCATTGGGTGCTAAAGTAGCAAATCCAGACAAGCCAGTAGTGGCAATTACTGGTGATGGTGGCTTTATGTTTAATGTGCAAGAACTTAGTACCGCTGCTAGATATGGTATCAATACAATAACAATCTTGTTTAATGACAATGCTTTTGGCAATGTGAAAAGAGACCAAAAAACTCTATATAATGGACATACTATTGGTTCAGACTTATCAAATCCGGATTTCATGAAACTCTCTGAATCTTTTGGTATTACAGGAATTCATGTGACCTCTCCCCAAGATTTACAACATGCAATAATTTCTTCTTTAGATTCTACCAAGCCTGTTCTCATAGAAGTTCCATACGGACCTACTCCATATCCATTTTAGGAATATGGCAGAAATGTCATACCTTGTGGTATTTCGCACATTTTAACTTCATTTCACCACCTCGACAGATCACAAAAGACCCTCTCTTTCGTAATTTAAAGTTAGTTATATTATAATTAGTAGTATATACTTACTTTCAAAGCATATGCATACATTTAAATATTTATGTGCATATTTATAAATTGTGTATACATGTATTTACAAACCCCTGTGTTAAGGCGGTAAAATCGATACTAATCATAAGATAAATCACTTTCAGTCCAGGAATTTTATGAACAAATTTCCACCACTTGTACTTTTAATTCCTGCATTATTCATTGCACTAGCAATGATGTTACCAGTAATTTATCTTTTAATTCGAGGCTTTGAAAATCCAGGGAATTTAATCGATATCATTGGCAACAATCAAACTGCGACTATACTTTTAAAATCTGTTTTACTCATCCTTACTGTTACAACAACTTGCTTATTAATTTCGATCCCACTTTCATGGATTCTCACTCGTTCGGATATGCCTTTAAGGAACCTCGTTTTTATTCTTTGCACTCTTCCATTAGTCGTGCCGTCGTACGTAGGAGCATTCATACTAATCTCATTGTCTAGCCGTAGCGGATTTTTATTTCCAATCTTAAGTTTTTTCGGTATTGACCAAATCCCACAAGTGCATGGATTGTTGGGGTCCACAATAGTTATTTCTTTCTTAAGTTATCCATACTTACTTCTACCTATATGTGCTGCAATGGCAAAACTCAATCCTTTGATGGAAGAAGCCGCCAGAACATTAGGTAAAAATCAACTATCTGCTTTTTTCAGAATCACTCTCCCTCAGCTAAAGCCGGCAATATTGTCAGGAGCATTACTTATTTCCCTTTATACACTAAGCGACTTTGGTGCTGTCTCACTGATGCGCTATGAAACATTTACATGGGCAATTTTTCAGCATTTTAATACTTCAATTGACAGATCGATGGCGGCTAATTTATCTTTGGTTTTGCTTTTAGTTGCAACAATCTTCATATTCGCTCAAATTCGATACCGTGGTAACAATTCGTATCATCATACTGGCTCAGGAGCCCAAAGAAATAATACTGCAATTAAATTAGGGAAATTGAATACATTGGCTTTCGCCTTTTGTTTTTCAATCATTACAATTTCAATAATATTCCCCATAAGCACGTTAGTATATTGGGTACTAAAAGCAATGCTTAATGACCAATCCCTGTATTTAAATTGGTCAGCCGCATGGAATTCTTTGTTGGTGTCAACGCTTGCTGCATCATTAATTATGGTTTTTGCAATTCCTGCATCAGCATTGATTGTAAGACATCCAAGTAAGTTCACAAGATTTTTTGAATACACGAGCTATTTTGGGTACTTGCTTCCTGGAATCGTTGTAGCGTTATCAATATTGTATTTTTGTATAAATTATTTCTCTTTTCTTTATCAGTCAATATTCATATTGATTCTGGGCTACGCAGTGTTGTTTTTCCCGGCAGCATTAATCTCTACAAAAGATATGATCCTTCGTATTTCTCCAAACATAGAAGAATCTGCAAAATTATTGGGGGCAAACACATTTCATACCATCACTAAAATTACATTGCCTCTTATGATGCCCGGTATCATTACTGGTACCGCATTAGTTTTTTTAATTACGATTAAGGAATTGCCATTGACTCTTATATTAGGACCGCTGGATTTCCAGACATTGGCAACAACTATTTGGGATAGAACAAATGAAGCTTTCTTTGCACAATCAGCAGTATATTCATTAATCTTAATAACTATCTCAATTTTGCCATTGATATTATTGTCAAAGGAGATGAACCCATTAAACAATGAATAGAGCTTATTTAGAATGTAAGAATCTCATCAGACATCATGGAAAAGTACCTGCTATCCAGAACGTCACTTTTCGATTAGTAAAAGGAGAAATACTATCTATTCTAGGAGAAAATGGCTGTGGAAAAACTTCTTTACTTAGAGTAATTGCCGGATTTGATCAAGTTACAGATGGAGAAATTTTCATTAGAGACGAATTAGTTTCTAGTAAAAATTTCCATATGCCCCCAGATCAGAGGAAAATTGGTATGGTTTTCCAAGAACATGCTTTGTTTCCGCATATGTCTGTTCAAAAAAATATCGAATTCGGGCTTAGATCATTCAATAAATCAACCAGAACGAAACTTGTCAAAGATGCGATCCAATTAGTAGGCCTAGAAAACCTGGAAGACCGATTCCCTAACCAACTCTCTGGAGGACAACAACAACGCGTAGCCCTGGCAAGATCACTTGCTCCATTACCCGATATTCTATTATTTGATGAACCTTTTGGTAACTTAGACATTAGATCCAGAGCAATGATGCGCAGAGATCTTTCCAATATTCTGCATCAACAAGGTGTCACATCCATTTTCGTTACACATGATCGCGATGAAGCTTTTTCTATGGCTGATAGAGTCGGAATTATGAATGCTGGAAAGTTTGAACAAATGGGTCGTCCAGAAACAATATTTAGTTCTCCCCGCAGTCAGTTTGTTGCCCAAGCATCTGGATCATGCTCCTTTATACCTGGAATTGTTTCGAACGGATATGTGGACACTGAATTAGGAAAATTGCAATTCATTTGTGAAAATACAAGTAAAGTCCCAGGGCAAGAAATGGAGTTATTAATTCACCCAAAAGATTTCAAAGCAGCAGTGTCTGAATCTGGAATAGGAACCATCTCATCCAAAGAGTTCAGAAATGGTGAATCAATTTTGCATATTAAGCTTCAATCAGGAATGGAATTAGAATTGCACCAACCCCCAAACCCTCAATTTGTTTTTGGTACAAAAGTAAAACTTGATTTAATTAAAGACTCACCTTTTATTGCATTCAAGAGATGAATATATAGAAAACTAATTGCCGAATTTGAGTGTTTACATTTATGTAGTAAAGGAAAAGTTATGGGGCTGAAAGAAAAATTTAGAGATAAATCTATAGATGAATTAGCCTGGACTCTTACAAATTTGACCGGAGTGAAGGCACAAATTAGTGAGCGTGAACGACCAGAAGAAAAAGTAGAAAATTCTTGGTATCAAAGGTCATTGGGAGTAATAGACATTACAGATGGACCAATAAAATGGATAAGCATTTTAAAGAAAGATCGCAGTCAACACAGCCCTCCTAAATGGTGGGTTGTGATGGGGATTCCATTTGTCGAAGATGTCACTACGGACCAAAAAATTTCAATAAAGACGGTTAGGAAAAAAACCTTTCCTTTTTTCGGCAAGGTGGTTGACGTCACTTGGAAAGGCGGTGACAATGTCAGGGGCCTTATAAACACACTTTCCCAGGACACCCCAACCAAGGAACTGTCAAAAAAAATCGGTAATCTGGAAATTAAAAGTCAATCAGGGGGATTCCAGGGATGGACATTGACTTCAGATAAAAGATTCGCTCCAACTAGTAAAGACTGGGAAATTATACAAAGTATAGCTAATTATATTCTTTCAGCACCTAGGACTTTCTAAAAGACATTCTATTATTTATGGAGATTCTTATCGGTGTATTTGAACTTTAATCGAACCAGTAGTATTGTCATATACCCACCACCTTTAGTTGCGGTCATATCTCGACACGGTTTGAGAATTTAAGATTCTAATAAGGAATTATTCTGAATCTATCATTTCGTAAAATTCAATATGCTGGCTCTCCAGAAAAGGTCTGTATTTTGCCCCAGCTTCCATGATTTCTTTTGGGATATTGTTCCCTGGTCTGGTTGGTGACATTATTGAATCTTGTTGCCATTCTAAAACAACAATATTTTGTTCACCAGGGAGTGTATATCCATTATACGAAACAGTGAAATCACCCCTATGTCCAGCATCTTTATACATCTTTGCTTGTTTGAAAACTAGCTTAGCAACATTTGTTGCCTCTCCCGGTTTGGTCCTATAAACTCTTCTTAATTTGTACATTCTATCTCCTTGTTTTGATTCCTTAATTTGATTTCAAATAACGACTGAAAATTAAATTTTTTGCCGTACTAAGGATAGCACTGTTTGTGCTATCGGCCCAAAGGAATTCATCAGTTTCCACAATGATGGATTTCTTAGGAAATGAGAAATAACTCTCCCATGCCAATCAAATGACATAACAGAAGAATTCGTTAGGTCATTTAAAAAGTCGGATTTTGATAAATGTGAAATTAAAACCTCAATTTGGTCATCGGAGAAACTTTCTAATAGTTTCCTGGCATTTAAACCTATTTGAATTTCATTATTCAACACAGTCTTCCATTTAGTTTGATAAGATCTGAGCATTTTATAAGAAAAAGAATCTGATTCAATTGCATCACAAATTACTTCTGCTGCAATTTCACCAGAAATAAAAGAATAATATATGCCTCCTCCAGTAGTAGGTTTTACTAACCCTGCTGCATCACCAACAACTAACAACCTGTCAGAGAATGTTCTCTGGATAGGAGATGCTGGAATACCCCACTGCGAATGAGATTTAACTACTGAATCTACTATCCCGTCTTTTGACAATTCTCTTATAAATTGGCTCATATGCCCCTGTAACTTTGATCTAGTAAACATTCCTATCAATGCATTTTGTTCATGGGTTGGGACAAGCCATGCAAACGAACCTGGAACAGTTTGCTTACCTAAAAAAACTTGAATTCCTTCAATGTCATTTACCTTAACTATTGCTTGTGAAGCAACCATATACTCTTGTCTAACATCTTTCCTAATGACGGATAGTTGTTTCAATAGAGGCGAATGAAATCCAGTCGCAATTACAATAATTTTTGAAAGGAACGATTCTCCTTTATCAGTAATTATTTCAACACCAGTATGTGTAACAGAAACACTTGCAACAGTATTATCTAATAAGATTTTTGAGCCTAACAACTGTGCTTTAGATGCTATAGATTTAATGTAATTAACCCTATCCAAAACCACCGCCTGCGGAATGGAAGAATTAATTTTTAATTTAAAACCTACTGGTGATACTACAGTTGCTGAATTGGAAACATAGTGAATATCTCCAGAATCCGGTGGATATTTTTGAGAGCATTCCCATCCAATTATTCCAGTACATAACTTGTCTGCAATTTCTCTATTTGAATCAATCCCAATTGCATCAATTCCTAATTCAGCTAAGCGCAAAAGTGTCATCGCACCAGCAGGTCCAATTCCAACAACTACGACATCGATTTTATTCATTCCATCACATCTATCAATATAAATACTTTATTGACTAGCATTTGTACAAATAATACACTCATCCAATAGCTTATTTCTGATTTTTATCCAATGTATTATTAAAAGGGAAATATTTATGACAACGAAACAACGTTTGCTATACATTAGTTCTGAAACAACTCACCCCGCTTCTCCTGTGCTATCAATGGCAATTTATGAGCCTACCCTAGGGTCTATTACTCAAATTGATCCGAAAAATTCTATCCCAATTTATGAATCAGTGCATGAAGCTCAAATTGATGGATGGAGAGTCATCCATTTTCCTGATCAAAAAACAGCAGAATCCTTTGATGTCATTGGTTACCAATTCATTCTAGAAAAATTGGAGGAATTTAATGATTAATGAATCTAAAAATTCAACCCATCTACTTAGTGATAATGACATGGTTGATTTTATAATCAATGGTTATCTTGTTTTAGACACAGAAATAGATAAGGACCTAAACGATTCAATAATTACTCAACTAAATCAACTAGATTCCAATCCTGGTGATCTTGTTACGGAAAGCATTCCTGATTTGAAGAAAGTTTATAACAATCCCAAAGTCAAAGGAGTATTGTCTAGTTTACTCGGATCTGACTATTCTATAAATACTCATAGACACTGCCATCGAAATCCCCCAGGCAGTAAAAGCCAAAGTTGGCATCAAGACGGGGGAGAAAGAGAACGACATCCTAATCAAATTTCGAATTTGCTAATGATGTACTATCCTCAATCTGTAGATTTATCTAATGGGCCTACTGCACTGATACCTGGCAGTCATCTATTATTTGCAAATCCTGAAGTCACTGCATCCCAAGGAAACTTTAAACATCAAGTAATTGCAGAAGTTCCTGCAGGGCATGTTTTAATTCTCCATTACGATATATGGCACGCTGGAACAGCAAACTTTAGTCAAAACAACCGCTACATGGTTAAATTTTTGTTCGACCGTATTTCAGAATCAAATTCTCCATCATGGGATCATGATCCAAATAATCTTATTGATGTCACTCTAAGAATAGATAATTCTCCAATTATTGGACTACAAAAGTCACTCACCAACAAAGTGGTTAAACTACGTCGCGAAATGTGGGAAAATATTAGCGGTTCTAACAATACAATAAACACACGTATTGGGGGCAACCATTACTTTGACCGCTTCTCTGGACCATGGCCATCAATAACTCCAGATGGTCAAAAAGTTAAAATGTAGTAATTAATAGTCCAGAACATTAATACTCAACCCAATCAAAGTAGTCAAAAAATATGGATATTAAAAAGGCAGTAATACCAGTTGCTGGTCTTGGAAAAAGGTTCTTACCTATTTCTAGAACCATCCCAAAAGCAATGATGCCTTTATTTGATCGTCCAGTGCTTGATTATGCAATATTTGAAGCAGTTGAGTCTGGAATCACTGAAATATTTGTTGTCATGTCTCCATCGCAAAATATGATCATTAATTATTATGAAAGTGATCCAGATATACCTGCTCAACCAATTAAATCTCAAGTCAAAACCAAGATAATAAAATCTCTAGTTTTAAAAAATTCTGTACAACTAAATTTCGTCATTCAAGAAAATCCTTTAGGTCTTGGAAATGCGATATTGGCTACTAAAGAATTTGTAGGAGATTATCCCTTTGCAATCATTCTTCCGGATGACCTGATTTTTTCAGAAAAAAACCCGATTTCTTCAATGAAAAATTTCTTTGCTCACTGTCATTCAAATATAATCGCCGTAAGAGAAGTTCAACACAAAGTGATCAATCAATTTGGAATAGTAGAAATTAATAAGAGTCTCGAGAAAAATAATTTCTCGTCAATAAAATCGATGGTTGAAAAACCTAAAACTAATCAATCTAGTTCAAATTTGGCAATTGTAGGACGATATATTTTATTACCTTCGATTTTTGAATATTTAGAAAAAACTTTGCCTGGAGCAAGCAATGAAATCCAGTTAACTGATGCGATTTCTAGCATGATCCCCATGATAAAAGCTCACGCTTTTCTATTCGATGGAAATCATTTTGATGTTGGAAATCCAAATGGATTAATAGAAGCCTCAAATTTTTTAATCAATAAGTAAACTAACCTCTATACAAATATAGAATTGATATTGAAGTAATCATCCAAACTACAATTGTCGGTAAAAGTATCTTGTCCCGAAAAAATATGTCCTCAGGCTGCACTTTTACTTTTCCATTTCTCAATAGGAATAAAAATCTAAAAATTCCGAAAATTGCCAGCGGTATTGTAATCAACATAAAACGATTATCGGGCAAATTTGAGGCTGAATAACAATAAATACTATATGAAAGAATTAAGGAAGCAGAAACTAAACAAATGAAGTAATCAATCATCCTAAGAGAATAATACTTAAAAACACTTCTGTATTCTAATGATTGATCACCTCCTAATATTAGCTCGACTCGCCGTTTGCTAAAAGCTAAAATTAATGCCCCCAATCCTGTACATAAATACAACCATATTGAAATTGGAACTCCGAGTATTATTGCACCAGCTATAACTCTAATTACAAATCCCATAGCTATAACAGAAACATCTAAAATAACTATCTTTTTTAAAATGAATGAATATAACAAAGTAATGATCGAATAGACAAAAAGGCAGTATGCCAAATCTTTATTCATCACAAAAGAAATACATCCCAATAAAAGGATAATAGATGAACTAAAAATGATAGCCAGGTTCTTTGAGATTTGTTTATCGGCAATAGGCCTAAATCTCTTGAAAGGATGATTACGATCAAAGCCCACATCTTTAATATCATTTAAAATGTACAGTGCCCCTGAAAGAAAACAAAAAATTAAAAAAACTATGACAACCTGTATGAATTTAATCAACACATCTGAAGAATCGGTAAAATTCCATCCTTCATTAATTGAAAAAAAGAATGCTGTGAAAACTACAATGTTTTTAGGCCACTGAGTTGGCCGCATCGACTTAATCAAAAATGAAAGTTTTTTATACATGATAAAAGATTTCCAAAAGTTCTATTCCTCAGAAAATTCTGTAATGCCAAAAACTTGAATCGTTGACACAAGTCTGGACATTACCGTATAATTATAGATCTGATAAAAATTATTTTAGGAGGTAATTTCTAACATGGTAGCAGATGCCAAGGTAAGCTTTAAACCCATTGGCAACCGAGTGGTTATTCAACCTTCCGACAGTGAAGAACAATTGACTTCTGGTGGTATATATATCCCAGACACTGCGAAGGAAAAACCACAAGAAGGTACAGTGGTGGCTGTAGGAGCCGGACGGGTAACAGATGATGGGAAACGAGTCCCTGTAGATGTTTCTGTTGGTGACACGGTCGTATATTCCAAATACGCTGGAACGGAATACAAAGAAGGTGAAACTGAATACTTAGTCGTAAGAGAAGACGATATACTTTTTGTTAAATAAGGAAACTTGGAGGAATCTAGTTAATGCCTAAGCAATTAGAATTCAGCTCGGAAGCACGAGCGAAAATGAAGCGCGGTATAGACATAATGGCCGATACAGTTGGGGTTACCCTAGGGCCAAAAGGTCGAAACGTGGTTCTTGATAAAAAATTTGGCCCCCCTCAAGTCTGTAGTGATGGTGTCACTATAGTTAAGGAGATAGAACTCGCAGATCCATTTGAGAATATGGGTGCACAGTTACTTAAAGAGGCAGCAAGTAAAACAAATGATGTTGCCGGAGATGGGACTACAACTGCAACCGTTTTGGCACAGGCAATCATACAAGAAGGCTTTAAGAATATTGCTGCTGGTGCCAACCCAATGGCTATAAAGAGAGGAATCGAAAAGGGTGTTGTCTCCGTTCGAGATTCTATTCGAAACATGGCCGAAGAAGTAAAAGGAAGAGATCAGATCGCACAGGTAGCATCTCTATCTGCACATGATGAAGAAATGGGCACTCTCATTGCAGATATTATGCAAAAAGTTGGAAAGGATGGAGTAATCACCGTTGAAGAATCCCGCGGGTTAGATTATGAACAAGAATTTGTTGAAGGAATGCAAATTGACCGTGGTTATATTTCCCCCTATTTCATCTCGGATCAAGACCGTATGATTGCTACTATAGATGATCCCTATATTCTAATAACCGACAAAAAAATTACAGCTATAGCAGACTTACTGCCGGTTCTAGAAAAAATGCACCAAGTTAATAAGAGTCTAATAGTTGTGGCTGAAGACGTCGAAGGCGAAGCACTCGCAACTTTAGTGGTAAACAAATTGCGCGGTGTTCTTAATATTTTAGCAGTTAAAGCACCTGGATTTGGAGACCGCCGTAAAGCGATGCTCGAAGACATGGCAATCCTTACTGGTGGCCAGGTTATTAGTGAAGAGGTTGGGCGAAAGCTTGACTCCGTTACACTAGAAGACCTGGGAACAGCCCGTAGAGTAGAATCTACCAAAGACGATACCACAATTGTAGGTGGAAATGGTTCTGAAGAAGCTATTCAAGGGAGAATCGGTCAAATAAATGCACAAATTGAAGAGACCACTTCCGACTTCGACCGTGAGAAACTTCAGGAACGAGCAGCCAAATTATCTGGTGGTGTAGCCATCATCAAAGTAGGAGCCGCTACAGAAGTTGAACTCAAGGAGAAGAAGAACCGAATTGAGGACGCTTTATCGGCTACTCGAGCTGCTGTTGAAGAAGGTATTGTACCAGGTGGTGGACTTTCGTTGATTCGTGCCAGAGATGTGCTCAATGATTTGTCATTACCAGATGATGAAGCAACTGGTGTAACAATACTAAAAGAATCTTTGGTAAAACCTTTAAAATTGATTGCAGAAAATACTGGTGTTTCCGGTGAAGTAATATTAGCTGAATCTGACAAAGGTGAAGGAGACTGGGGATATGATGCAGAAACAGCTCAGTACGGAAATTTACTTGAACTAGGAATCATTGACCCTGCTAAAGTGACTCGAGCTGCTGTTGAGAATGCTGCTAGCGTAGCAGCAATGGTTCTAACTACTGAATCCTTGATAACAGATTTGCCAGATCCTAATGCGCCAGCCATGCCTGCTGGACCCCCAATGGACTATTAAAGTATTTCAACTTTAACCAATCAAGCAATTTAAAATTAGGGATGATTTAGCATCATCCCTAATTTTTTTAACCAATCAAAAAATTGCGAAAATTCACTCAATCATCAAGTGAATTAGTGCTATAATTCAAGCATTAGATTTAGTGGGGAAATTCTAATTGTTTACGCACCTTCATGTTCATACTGAATATAGCTTATTGGATGGAATGAGCCGTATTAACAGTTTAGTTAATCATGCAAAAGCTCTTGGAATGACTAGCTTGGCTATTACTGACCATGGATCGATGTATGGTGCCATTGATTTTTACAAAGCTGCGAAATCATCTAATATCAATCCAATAATAGGTGTTGAAGGATACGTCGCGCACAGTAGTAGAATGATTAAAAACACTAGCGAAAGAAGCCCTTTTCATGTTACTTTACTCGCCCAAAACAATGTAGGATATCAAAATCTAATCAAACTAGTTTCAAAGGCTCATATCCAAGGTTTTTATTACAGACCTAGGGTTGATCGAGAACTACTCGCCGAACTTTCAGAAGGAATAATTGTTCTTTCAGGCTGCCCCAGTGGAGAATTGTCACGTAGCATATCCAATGGGAATTTGTCTGAAGCTATAAATACCGCATCATGGTACAAAGAGGTATTCAAAGATAGGTATTTTATTGAAATGATGCGCCACGGTGATGTTCCTGAATTACCTAAAATCAACGATGGCCTTTTAGAAATTTCAAAAGATTTAGAAATTCCAGTTGTTGCCACTAATGATTCACATTACACACTCAAAACCGATGCTCATCTACATGATGTTTTGTTATGCATCCAAACAAGTTCCACTGTAGATGATGTAAACAGAATGAAATTTGGAGAAGATACATACTACCTCCGAAGCCACGAAGAAATGTCTAAACTTTTTTCAGACATCCCTGAAGCTATCTCGAACACTGAATTAATTGCAGAAATGTGTGACCTAAATATAGACTTTAACCAACTAAGATTACCTCAATTCAAATTGCCTAGTAATGTTTCCGCAGATGACTATTTGGCTACCTTATGTTGGCAGGGTCTTCAAGAAAGATTTCCTGCACCAACTCCAGCAATGAAACAACGACTCGAATATGAATTAGAAGTAATTAAGAACACACAATTTGCAAATTATTTCCTTGTCGTATGGGATATAGCAAGATTTGTGAAGCAAAATGACATAATGCTAGCCGTAAGAGGTAGCGCAGCAGCGAGTTTAGCATTATATTGCCTGTACGTTACGAATATTGAACCAATCAAATATGAATTGGTTTTCGAGAGATTTCTCAACAATGAACGAAAAGAAATGCCTGATATCGATATGGATTTTCAAGATGACCGTAGGGAAGAAGTAATAAATTATGTAGTTTCAAAATATGGGCAGGACCATGTAGCGCAAATAATTACTTTTGGAACAATGGGAGCCCGGGCCTCAATTCGAGATGTGGGTAGAGCTTTAGGTATGCCTTATAGTGAAGTCGACAAAGTAGCAAAATTAATCCCAACTAAACTCAACATCACTCTTGAATCTTCACTCAAGGAAAGTGAAGAAATGAATGAAATTTACAATGCCGATTCTACTACTAAAAAACTAATTGATACGGCTAAAGGATTAGAAGGTCTGACTAGACACACTAGTACACACGCTGCAGGTGTAGTAATTTCTGAAGATCCATTGGACGAAATAATCCCGCTACAATTATCGACCAAATCAACTGACGAATCAGCAACAATGACCCAATTTTCTATGGATCCAATCGCAGAAATGGGCCTATTGAAAATGGATTTTTTAGGGCTTTCAAATCTCACGATTCTTGATAAAACTCGCCGCCTAATAAACTCATTACATCACAAATCAATGTCTCTAAGTGATATTTCCTTAGAAGACAAAACAACATTTGATCTCCTTTCCAGAGGAGAAACCGTTGGTGTCTTCCAAATGGAAGGTAGTGGTATGACTAGATATCTAAAAGAACTTAAACCCACATCTGTTGAAGATGTTTCAGCAATGATTGCACTTTATCGTCCTGGGCCGATGGAACATATAACCACATTCATTGATGCAAAACATGGACGGAAAAAAGTGGAATACCTACATCCATCCCTAGAGAAGATACTGAAAGAAACTTATGGCGTGATTGTTTACCAAGATCAAGTATTGAATATTTTTAGAACTTTCGCCGGATATTCTTTCGGAGAAGCAGATATAGTACGAAAAGCAATGGGCAAAAAGATTCCTGAAATTATGGCTCAAGAGAAAGATAACTTTATTAATGGAGCTAATAATCTGGGGTATCCACAAAATCTTGCCATTCAACTATATAACCTTACGGAACCGTTTGCCGGATATGCTTTTAACAAAGCACACAGTGTAAGTTATGGTCTGATTTCATATTGGACAGCATATTTCAAGGCAAATTATCCAGTTGAATATATGACTTCACTTCTAAATGTTTACTCTGGTAATAGTGACAAAATTCATACATCTATAGAGGAGTGCAGACGTCTATCAATCCCTGTTCTTCCTCCAGATCTGAACAAAAGTTTTGTGGATTTTAGTATCGAATCAACAGAATCCAATGTACCTTCTATCCGCTGGGGTTTAGGTTCACTTATGAATGTTAGTCAAACTACCATCAAACCTCTGATCGAGAACCGAACAAAACTTAATCCTCCAATTTTTCGTTCAATCGAGCATCTTTGCAAGTCAGCAGAATTAGCAGTGTTGAATCGTAAAATGTTAGAAAGCCTCATTAAATCAGGTTCTCTGGATTCTTTCGGAGACAGATCGGGGCTCATGAGCGTAATTGATCGTATTATTGCACTGTCCCAAAGTGAATCCCAAATGAGAAATTCTATGCAAACTTCAATGTTTGATGCAATGCAAGAAGGAAATAGTGACAATTTAGCTTCTATAAATGTACCTGCCGAATCAACTTCTGAATCACAAAAAGATATTTGGGAGCAAGAATCTCTAGGAGTAAATTTATCGAACAACAAATTGTTTGATGTCCTAGAATACTGTGAGGGGGGCAAAACAATTACTGGAAGGCATGGAATTAATTTTGATATGACAGGCCAAAAAATCGAAATCGCGGGCATCATTTCCAATGTGATGAATCGTGTTACCAAATCAAACCAAAACTTTTGTATCACTACCCTCCAAATGAGCGGTGGATCAATTGAATTATTCGTTTGGGAAAATATATTGCAAGATACCAAAAATTTATGGAAAGAAAACAAGGCAATAATAATAGAAGGTAACGTGCGTGCTCGGAATGATGAACTCAGTATTAGTGTGACTACTGCAAACGAAATAGTTTTTGATTCTACAAGTAAAGAAAACCATTCTAATGGATCTGTACCAATCCCTATACCGATTTCGCAGAACCACAAACCACAAAATGATCAGAATTCATTAGTTCCAAAAGTGAAGGATCCCACAATTGAAGTGCCGTCAACCACACTTGAAAATCAAATATTTGACGACCACAACCCTAAGCAAATACTACTAAATCTAAAAGAACCATTAATTCTAAAAAACAACAAGCATCTTCTTCAGGATATCGCTAGATTAATGATGGACTTCCCAGGAAATGATAGTGTAATAATTGAAGTTGTTTCAGAAGAAAGTATCTACAAACTTGATTGGCCGCCAATGAAGGTAACCGCATCAGAAGACTTAATTACTTCAATTAACACATTGTTAGGTGATGCAGGCAATGCCTCAACCCAATACATAATGCTCTAAGTGAGTCAAGTTAGTAGAATTACTTTGATTCTAGATTTATCAACAAAAATCTTAAATCAGGATCATAAAGCTCCAATGCATTAGAACCACCAAAGCCAACTGAATGGCCACTCTTCGAAACAACTCTATGGCAGGGGACAATTAATGGAAATCGATTACCAGACATCACTCTTCCAACTGCTCTAGATGCATTAGGATTAGAAATTTTTGAAGCGATCCATTTATAAGTTCTCGTTTGTCCTGTTGGGATCGTACGGCAAATATTCCATACATCTTGTGAAAATCGTGAACTATTTGAATAATCTAATTTTTCATCAAACAGAATTCTGTCACCATCAAAATATTTTTCAATTTTCTCAGAAAATTTCTTAAAAAAATCGGGATAATAATTCAAGTCGTTGCGCTTTGAATTAATTCTATTGATACACTCGTTCTTCGATAGCATTGGTAAGGTTGTCTGAGTAATACCATGTTCAGATGCAGATGTGCCAATCCATCCAAATTTTGTTTTAAAAATCGTAAAAAACATGCATTCTTGAAGCATTTTCAAAAACCTAAAACACGTCAGGTTCTTTCGAAATTTGATCAAAGTCACTATGAGAGTAACTGCCAAGACTTCGGAAATTAAAATCTGAATAATTTTTGGTCCACAACATTGCAATTTTTAATGCTTTTCGGTAACCATCAGAAATATTTTGAAATCCTTCAGATTCTGAATCTCGACTGCCCGCACTTTTAATTCGTAAAATATCATCAGTTTCTTCAGTAAGAATTCTTTTAACCATGGCAAAACTGTGAACTTCGTTTGTGTCCTCGGTTTTAACCTTATGAATAATTCTTTGAGCCATCTGAGCGACAGATATCCTCCCGGTTGCTAAATCTTCCATCAAAGCCGGGTGAATACCAGGCTTCCCTTCAAGGCTATCAATACCTTTTGCTCCACGTCCATTTAGCCAACCTTCCACATACTCAATAAGCATACGAGCATTTCTCCTAGTGCCCTCTTCAGTAATTGGACCTTCAGGAGCAGAAATCTGAATCGGGAAATTGTTTGGGTCATACATTTCAGGACTAGGTTCCCATCCCGAATTCCTCAAATTCTTAAATGGGTCTGCAGCAGCCTTCATATGGAAAATATGTGCCACCCAAGCTCTTATAAATCCTTGGTTCGCCTCCCATTCTTTGTCCTCACTAATTGACTTAGATGCAGTTTCATTCACTTGATCGTCTCTACTAGGTAAAGCAGTAGCCATACCACCGATTGGTACTGCTCCTCTTTTTAAACAAACAGCCACTAACCTTCTAAATATGTTCGACATAAATTCAGTTGTCTTAATATCAACGCCAAATCTATCTGGCCAAACAGAATTTGGATCGGACATTGTGTACTCTAGTACACTTGCCTTTAAATCCCACCTAGCAGCATTTAATCCAGCTGCATACTCTCCTAAAGCATAAAGAACCTCATCCATCACAAAAACTATCGGTAAAGATTCTACTAACGGGATAGCTTTAATAACAGAATCATCAGGATATTTTAAATAAGATTTGGAAAAATCAAAAAAATCCTTGTACCACTCAGCTTCTTCCACCAATTCCATCTTAGGTAAATAAAAATATAGCCCTTGACCGCGTTCGACTTGTGCCAAACCACCATAATACATTGTAAGTCCCATACCTAAAATTGTCGCAGAAATCGGGTTGCCATCAATTTGGAAATCATTCTCATCCAAATGCAAACCTCTTTCCCGATGCATAAAAAATGGCAATTCTCCATCTGCTAGTTCGTACTTCCTATCCCTAACAGGATTATAAAAACTTAACGTGCGCTGAGTCGCTCCTAAACGATTCCTAGCTGCAGATAAAGTATCTACTAATCTATGACCACCAGAATCTTCATCATCATCCAAATATCCTTCAGCTCTTTCCCCTTCAGGCCCCGGATTTAAAGCATTAATTGCCATATTAGTAATAGATACAGGTCCAGAAATTTCAATTCCTGGCTGTAAAAGCTGCGCCGGAACGGGTGGTACCTTCCAATCACCTTGATTAATATCCGATTCGGGAGGCAAAGTAGGCAAAACCCTATTGCTAACAGCATTTCCAATCATAGCTTCTCGTTCTTTGCGAATTGAATTCACTCGAGCTGAAAATTTGTCATGTGCTTCTAACAGAAAACTCAAACAGTCATCTGTTAACAATTCATCACCATCAACAGATTGAAAATTTACTCTAGAAAATGCAGCCATAAAATCAGACCTCCAAATAGTTATTATTTAAAATATCAATATCAGTGCCAAGAGTCGGAAACCGCTCTAGCTATAGCTGGAACAACTCTTGGATCTAAAGAATGTGGGATTATCTTATCTTTCGAAATTTCCGTCACAAGATCAGACAAGGCTAAAGCAGCAGAAATTTTCATTTCACTAGTTATTTTCGAAGCTCCAATATCAAGAGCACCTCTAAAAACACCAGGAAATGCCAAGACATTATTTATTTGATTGGGCAAATCACTTCGTCCAGTCCCTACTATTGACGCACCCCCAATAAACGCATCCTCCGGAAGGATTTCTGGATCTGGATTAGCTAATGCTAGAACTACTGGATCATTTGCCATTGATTGAATATTGCCCGAAGACAATAAATTAGATGTGGATAAGCCAACAAAAATATCTGCATTTTTAATCACATCAAAAATACTTCCCTCTAATTTTAACTTATTAGTTTTGGATGCAATTTGTTCTTTCACGGGAGTTAAATTATTTCTACCGGTAACAATTGCACCCTTTGTATCCACCAAAATAATATCTTCTACACCAAATTCAATTAATAATTCGGCAGTTCCAATCGCGCTGGCTCCAGCACCACTAAAAACGACTTTACATTCTGACAATTTTTTGCCTACAAGCTTGGAAGAATTCAACAATGCAGCCAATACTACTATCGCTGTCCCATGTTGATCATCGTGAAAAACTGGGATTCCTAAATCCTGGAGGTCAGCCTCTATTTGGAAACATTTTGGAGCAGAAATATCTTCCAAAAGGACTCCACCAAAACTTGGAGTTAAATTTTTTACGAAAGAAATGATTTCATCTGGCCCAGTGGATGAAATGCATAAAGGCCAAGCATCAATACCTGCAAGCTCTCTAAACAGAATTGCTTTTCCTTCCATTACTGGCATAGCTGCGGCTGGACCGATATCTCCTAATCCTAATACAGCAGAACCATCCGAAACCACCGCTACCATATTCGAACGATTTGTATATTTGTTAGCGAGAGCAGGGTCTTTGGCAATTTCTAGACATACACCAGCAACACCAGGGGTATATGCAGTGGAAAGGTCTAAATCGGAAGATACTGGAACCTTCGAATTCATTGAAATCTTGCCTCGATTTTTAGCATGCAATTCCAATGCCAATTTTACATAATCCATAAAAGCTCCTGGAAGCAATAATATTAAATCAAAATAGATATCAACAGGAAAATTAAACACCTATCAATATAACGAATACAGTGTAGCTATGATGATGGTTTCAGTCAAACCACAAAAAGGAGTATGGTGGGCGGTCGAGGACTTGAACCTCGGGCCTTCTGTGTGTAAAACAGATGCTCTAGCCACCTGAGCTAACCGCCCACATACTGAACCATTGTATATGAAATGGTATGTGAGACTCAAATATATAATTTTGGAGTGCGCTTGGCGGGACTCGAACCCACGGCCTCAGCCTTCGCAGGGCTGCGCTCTATCCATCTGAGCTACAAGCGCCTTTAAACATTCAACCTATCTTGGTGCCGAAGAAGGGATTTGAACCCCCACATCCTTAAGGATACTACGTCCTGAACGTAGCGCGTCTACCATTCCGCCACTTCGGCAACAATCGCTTTAGAGTCTAAAATAATTTGCAATTACAAGTAAAGATCAAATATTGAATGCCTTGATAGTCTATCCCCGAACATTGAACTAATCAATACCATCCGAATCGAACAAACTTGATTGATAACATTGTATTGATGGTGGGCGATACAAGACTCGAACTTGTGACCTCTTGCGTGTGAAGCAAGCGCTCTAACCAACTGAGCTAACCACCCATAATTTTGCCAACAAATTTGGTGGAAATTTGGTGGCAACGAGTGGAATTGAACCACTGACCTAGCGCTTATGAAGCGCCCGCTCTAACCCCTGAGCTACGTTGCCATCAGCTAATTCTATCATATTATTCAAAGTTCTTTTCCGATATTTTCAAAAACAACTTCCTTTTCTGCTATACTTAGGCTATCCAAATAAAAGTGAGAATTATATGCCAGGATTTGCTGTTTTAGGTGCGCAATGGGGAGACGAAGGTAAGGGAAAAGTGATAGATTTTTTGTCACGTGATGCAGATATTGTTGCTCGATTCTCTGGGGGCAACAATGCAGGTCATACTGTAATAAATGATCAAGGCAAATTCAGTTTTCATCTCATCCCTTGTGGAGTCTTCTGGCCACAAGCAATCAATATTATTGGAAATGGGGTTGTCCTAGACCTAGATGTACTACTTAAAGAAATAGATGATTTAAAAAAAGAAGGCCTTGATTTAATAGGAAGATTATTAGTTAGCGATAGAGCACATATAATCATGCCTCATCATATTATGTTAGACCGCTTATCTGAAACTACTAGAAGTGGTGGAGCGCTTGGGACAACAGGCAAAGGAATCGGACCAGCATATGCTGAAAAAGCAGCAAGAACAGGTATACGAACTGCTGATCTTCTAGACTTAGAATCTCTAATGCCAAGACTTGAATCAATCATGTTGCATAACAATGCAATTATCAGCAAGGTGTATGGAGGAGACGCTATCCCTCTCGATTTTGTCTCCCAGAAATGTGCTGAATGGGCTGATGCGATGCAGCCATACATTAAGCCAGTTGAAAAAATTCTTCATGACGCATTCGATCAAGGGAAAAATGTACTCCTAGAAGGCGCCCAGGGGGCACTCCTTGATTTGGACCACGGTACATATCCTTACGTTACTTCGTCTAATTCGACTATCGGAGGAGCATATACTGGACTAGGAATTCATCCTGGAAATATCACAGAAGTCGTTGGCGTTTTTAAAGCGTATACAACAAGAGTAGGCAGTGGTCCATTCCCATCTGAATTATTTGATCAGACAGCAACAAAAATTAGAAATCTCGCTCAAGAATTCGGAGTGACGACTGGACGTCCGAGACGAGTAGGATGGTTTGATGCTGTTGCTGCAAAGCATAGTGTGAAAATAAACGGGTATTCATCAGCAACCCTTACACGATTAGATGTATTAGATGGATTTGACACAGTCCAAATTTGTACTGCTTATGAACTTGATGGTAAAAAGATTGATTATTTCCCAGGCGGAGTTGCAACTTTGGAAAGATGTGTTCCCATATTTGAAGAATGTAAAGGATGGAGCGAGCCCACTGCAAGTGCAACAAAATGGGATCAACTACCTGAAGAAGCAAAATCGTATGTAACGAAATTACAAGACTTAATTGGAACTCCCATTAGTGTAATCTCAACTGGACCAAATAGAAATGAAGCAATCGAAATGTCCAAAGTATTTGAATCTGCCCGAAACTGATTCTCATCTTAAAATATAGAACTGAAAAAATAACCATTTAGACTGCATATAAACTCATTTTTCACATAATTTACTAATCAATTAATAGTAGATTCCTGAACTCAGAACAAGTGAGTATTTGATGGTAAAAGCAAAAGAGAATTTATTCGCAATAATCCTAGTTATTCTATTTTTGCTTTTTTGTTTCCGAGTATTGACTCATTTGGGAATTGTCCTCACTGGAGGAATTGAGGGATTACCTCCCGAAAGTGAATGGTTGTCTGGTGCGCTACCATACAAATATTTGTTAGCCGCACAATTAGTAATCATCGCTTTATTGTTTAAAGTATGTTTAGATTTTTTTAAACATTCCGGAATTTTCTTTCATCCAAATAAGTATATTGCAAAGTGGTTACTTCCAATTGGAGTTTTATATTTTGCAATAATGATCATCAGATACATAATTAGAATGTCACTCTATCCGCAAGAAAGATGGTTAGGCGGATCGATTCCAATCGTTTTCCACATTGTTTTGGCAATATTTTTAATATTACTGGCTTCATACCATATGCTTCATTATAACCATGTAACAAAAAGTGAATCTTTTTTACGGAAAATTTTAAATCGTTTCATCAACTATTCGTTGTTAATAATTGCATTTGCAGGAATTGTTGTGTGGATATTGCATACAATTTTACCGACAATTATTTCAACCAATCTGGGTATTGGTCCACCAGAATTTGCAGTTAGAGCGGAAAAAAATATCCCCATAAAAACATTAGATGGAATTGACTTGTATGCAAACATATATCGTCCAATTAGATCAGATTCCACTGGTACTATACTAGTAAGAATCCCTTATACCGCCAATCTTTACAACTCATATCGAATTGATTTGATTTCAAGGATTTGGGCGGAGCATGGATTCAATGTAGTTATGCAAGGCACGCGAGGTAGGGGACACTCTGAAGGGGAATATTATCCATTCAAGTATGAAGGCGCTGACGGATTAGTTACATTAGAATGGATTTCAAAACAACCATGGTTCAATGGTCGTTTGGGTATGTGGGGAGGATCTTATTTTGGTTATACGCAGTGGGTTTTAGCTGATCAAAAGAATCCTGGGCCTAATGCCTTAGGGGTTCAAATAGCCAGCACAAACTTTTACGAAATGTTCTATGTTGGAGGTGCTTTTGCATTAGAAAGTGCACTCCACTGGGCATTAACTAGCGGTCCTTTCGAAGATATCGAATACACTGAAGAACAATTTGAAAAAGGAATCCAGGGATTCCCCTCTATTGATGCAGATAATCGTGCAGGTAAAAACAGTGATTTTTTTGACGAATGGGTTAGTCACACTCAATATGATGAGTTTTGGAAAAAAATCAATACTCGCGATAAGATTGAATCCCTTTCAGGTCCAGTTCATTTGATCTCTGGTTGGTATGACCCATTCCTAAGTTCTCAACTAAAAGACTTTCAATTAATTCGTGAACACTCTGATAATTATGTTTCCACTCAAACGCGTTTAATTATAGGTCCTTGGGCTCATGCAAGAGATATTAACTTACCATATGAGGAAAACACATCAAATTACCGAATAAATAGCCTTTCACCAAGCATTAATTGGTTCAAAAAACATCTAAACAATGAAACACCTCCCAAAGATACGACTGTAAGAATATTTGTAATGGGTGAAAATGTTTGGAGGAACGAAATTGCTTGGCCACTAGAGAGAACAATTTATCAAAAGTTTTTCCTTAGCAGTGGTGGTAATGCTAATACACTATATGGTGATGGCCAACTATCTACGGAAACTCCCCAGCTAGATCAATCTATTGATAATTATATTTTCGATCCCGGAAATCCAGTACCTTCGATTGGAGGATCAGTAATAGGTCCAAGATCTGGAATGAAAATCCAAAATGATGTTGAGAAACGAAATGACGTGCTAGTTTACACTTCCAAGCCACTTGAAGCTCCATTAGAAGTCACCGGTCCAATCAAAATCGAAGTTTTTGTTTCCTCAACTGCATCCTCAACTGATTTTACTGCCAAGTTGCTAGATGTTCATCCAAATGGTTCAGCTTACAACATTTCTGAGGGAATAATTAGAATCCCCAAAGGAAAGATACATAATGATATGCCTTCAAAAATCACTATTGAGTTGTCTCCAACAAGCAACTTATTCATGGCTAATCATCAAATTAGACTTGAAATATCCAGTAGTAATTTTCCTAGATTCGATCTGAATCCCAACACCGGAACATTCATTCCCAGAGAAACATCATACGTAATTGCAGAACAAGCAATTTTCACAGGGCAAAAGTATCCCTCTCATTTAATTCTCCCACTAATTCCAGAAAATTAAACTAATCCTTAAGATTATAAGTCTATTTTGTACCGATCTAAGATAGCATCGAGCTTTTTAGCAATCTCGACATCTGGTGCAACTAAAGGCAATCTTGGCTCACCAACATTAAATCCAAATTTCCCAACGGCATATTTAACAGGGATTGGACTTGTAATCATGAACAACCCTTTAAAAATATCTAATAACCTCAGATGTTCGGAAGCAGCAGACTCAATATCACCTTCTAAGATCATACCAATCATCGTACTAATCTGATTACAAACCACATGTGAAGCCACGCTTACGATACCATATCCTCCCATACACATGATGGGGAAAGTTTCATCGTCATTTCCACTCCACACATTAAAATCATCATGAGAATCCCGTATGATTTGCGCGATCTGAGTAGGATCGCTGCTAGCTTCTTTAATGCCGACAATGTTATCGATTTCACTTAATTTCAAAGTCGTCTCTGCAGTCATATTCAAGCTAGTTCTTCCTGGAACGTTGTATAACATACATGGTAAATTTACATTTCCTGCAATCGTCTCAAAGTGCCTAACCAAACCATCTTGAGGTGGCTTGTTATAAGAAGGAACGGTTAACAAAAGACCATCAACACCCAATTTTTCAGCTTGTTGACTTAGTTCTACGCTTTTTGCAGTATTGTTGTCGGTTGTACCTGCAATTACTGACGCCGAATCACCAATTTCCTCTTTTATCTCTGAATAGAGTCTGAGCTTTTCATCATTACTTAGGTTAGGAGATTCACCTGTAGTACCCGTAATAACAAATCCTTGACAACCATTTTCGACAAGTCGACTGGCAAGTCTCTTAGCTTCTAGATAATCGACATTACCATTTTGATCAAATGGAGTAATCATCGCTGTAATTAATCTACCGAAATCAACCATCAAATTCTCCTAAATTGTCTAACGGATTTTTCGCCGTAAAATTTCTTCAGCAATTTGAATTGCATTCAAAGCCGCGCCTTTTCTTAAATTATCACTTGCCAACCAAAAAGCAATAGAATTGTCACAAGAGATATCACTTCTGATTCTCCCAACTAGGACATCATCCTCGCCTTCAGAATCTATAGGCATAGGATACAATCCTGAAGTAGGATCGTCTACCACCCGGATTCCTGGGAAATCATGTAATAAATCTATTGATCTTTCCAAGTCCACCGAATTATGAAATTCAACATGAACAGCCTCACTATGGCCAATCATTACGGGAACTCTTGCACATGTTGCTGACAAATTTAAATCAGGAAGATTTAAAATTTTTCTGGTCTCGTTCAGCATTTTCATTTCTTCGCGAGTATACCCATTAGGTAAAAATGGTTCTATGTGAGGCATAACATTAAATGCTATCTGATGAGGATAAACGTTGGTTTGTATAAAATCATTATCCAAAAACTGCTTAGTTTGAGTTTTAAGCTCCTCTAACGCCGCACTTCCAGTGCCTGAAACTGATTGATAAGTATCTACAATTACACGTTTGATCAAATAGTGATCATGTAATGGTTTCAAAGCCATGACTAATGGCGTAGTAGAACAATTTGGGATTGCAACAATATTTTTTACTTGATCTAAAGTTCCCGCATTCACTTCTGGCACAACTAAAGGAACCTCCGAGTTCATCCGAAAAGCAGAGCTATCATCGATCAAAATCGTATCACTTTCACCAAGCATAGAAGCTGCTAAATGACTAATATCCGAGCTGGCAGAAACAAAAACCATATCCGCCTCTTCAACAAGTTTCGAAGTAAGCAATTCGATTTCTATATCAACCCCATTAACCTTGATTCGCTTTCCTAATGACCTCTCTGATGCACATAGTCTAAGATCATCAACAGGAAAATTCCGTTCTTCTAGCATTTTCAGGAAGACGGTACCAACTGCTCCTGTTGCACCTACTACCGCAATGTTTTTTCTCTTAGTCATATTAATCACTATTCAGTATACGGATTATTCTAATCCCATTATCTTTTCCAAACCCAGTGTGAGCCCAGATCGACTCATAACATACCGCGTAGCCATTAAAACTCCAGGCATAAAACTTTCCCTATTTATTGATTCATGAGTAATTTTCAAAGTTTGACCAAGAGCACCAAATACTGCTTCATGATATGCAACTTTTCCTGGCATCCTAGCACTATGAATGTTTACACCTTTATGAAAAGCTCCTCGGGCTCCTTTAATAGGTTCAGATTCTGAAATTGTAGATTCAAAACCTTCAGGTTTTCCTTTGATCATAGAATTAGCTATAGCTATAGCTGTACCAGAAGGAGAATCAATTTTAGCTTCATGATGGGCTTCGGTTAAATCAACAAAATCAAAAAACTTGGATGATTTTTCAACGAGATACATCATTAGTACTGCACCCATTGCAAAATTTGGTGCTATTACAATACCCGTATTTGTTTTGCTAGTTACAGACTCAGCTTCAGAAATTATTTTTTCATCAATCCCTGTTGTTCCAATTACAACATTTACTCCATTAGCAGATCCAGATCTAATAGCATTTATCGCTCCTTCAGGACTACTAAAATCAATTACAACATTCGCTCCGCCTATTACATCGTCAATAGAAGATGTAATAGGAATTTGACCACTACCATCAGGCAAGTCAATATAATCCAAATCACCTGCAAATTTGTCTACCGCACCTATAGGTTTAGTATCAGGCGCCTCAGTAACTGCACTAAGAACCTGTCGACCCATTTTCCCCATCACCCCACTAACAACTACTGATATAGTATCCATAATTCACCTGTTATATTTCCAGAAAATTACAATTATGATAATGGTTTTTACCCATCATTTCAGTCACGAGGCCTAAATCCTCCTCGATCTCCTCCTCGATTGTTTCGTCCACCCCTGCCTCCTCGATCTCCAGGTCTTGGGCCTCTGCCAGATCTATCATTACGATTTCGTTGAGGTCTGACAGGTATGAAATCTCCACTCTCAATTTTCTCTTCAAGAGTACGATCATCTTCATCATCAAGTAACGCTCGTCTAGACAAATTTATTCTTCCTTGATCGTCAACTTGGGTCACTACAACTGTAAGCTGTTGTCCAACTTCTACCTCAGATTCAACACTTTCAACTCTACGATCAGAGAGTTGACTAATATGAACAAGTCCATCTTTTCCAGGAAGTATTTGAACAAATGCCCCGAAGTTCATTAGACGAACAACTTTACCTGTATAAATATCGCCAACTAAAATTTCTTTAGTTAAATCTTCAATCATAGCAATTGCTTTGTCCGCAGCGGACCCATCAGGCGAACCAATGATTATCGCACCATCATCCCCCACATCCACTGTGGCACCGGTTTCTTCGACAATACCTCGGATAGTTTTACCACCTGGGCCTATGACTAATCCTATCTTTTCTACAGGAACACTTATCCTAATCATACGGGGAGCAAATGGGCTCATTTCAGATCTAGCATCTGAAATCGTTTCAGAAATCTTACCCAAGATTTCTAATCTGCCTTCTTTAGCTTGATCTAATGCTCTTTCTATCATCGGGAAAGTAATATGCTTTGCCTTAATATCAAGTTGAATTGCAGTAATTCCGTCGGAAGTTCCGGCAACTTTGAAATCCATATCACCAACATGATCTTCCAAACCTTGAATGTCTGTTAATGTCACAAACTCTCCATCATCTCCAACAATTAAGCCAATAGAAATTCCCGCTACAGGTGATTTAATTTTCACCCCAGCATCTAACAATGCCAGTGTACCGGCACATACTGATCCCATCGAAGTACTACCATTAGAACTTAGCGCTTCACAAACCAATCTTAACGTGTAAGGGAATTCTTCTTGAGAAGGTAAAACAGGCTCTAAAGCACGTTCAGCCAAAGCTCCATGACCCAATTCTCTCCTACCTGGACCACGCATGAATCTAGCTTCCCCGACAGAATATGGAGGGAAATTATAATGCAGCATGAAAGTTTTAGTTTCGTCAGGAGCTAAGGTATCCATTCTCTGGGCATCACCTACTGAACCAAGAGTCGCAACACCCAAAATTTGGGTTTCGCCTCTAGTAAACAATCCTGTACCATGAGTCCTCGGCAAAATTGCAACATCACATTCTATTGGTCGAATTTCTTTTGGCCCTCTTCCGTCAGGTCTCGGACCACCTGAAAGCACAAGTTTCTTAAAAGTTTTCTCTAATACCGAGTCAAAAGCACTTTCAACCTGAGCTTTATCGAAATCTTCTCCAAGAGAATTATTGACATCATCAGAAATCCCAGCAACAGTTATATTAAAATCAGATTTACCTGTTGATTTTGAAAATGCTTCTTCAAGCCTATCTCCGGACAGTTCGAGAACTCTCTGAGCTATACCATCTGGGGGTGTATTGTCTGGATATTCAATAGTTGGCTTGCCAACTGCCTTGATAATCTCATCTTGGAAATCGATAACTTCTTCATTAACACTTTGGGCCTTCTTAATAGCCTCAAAAACAACATCCTCTGGCAGTTCAGATGATCCTGCCTCCATCATTATGACTCCGTCTCTTGAACCAGCAACTACTATGTCTAATTTACTTTTACCCATTTCCTCATAAGATGGGTTAACTATAAATTCTCCATTCACATATCCAATCCTAGTAGCTCCGATCGGACCTTCAAAGGGGATTCCAGAAATACTCAATGCTGCAGAGGCACCAATCAAAGAAACAATGTCAATAGGAACATCATCATCAACCGACAATGGAGTAAGTACAACCTGGACCTCATTTTTAAATCCTTCAGGAAACAAAGGTCTTATAGGCCTATCTATTAATCGCGCAATCAGTACTCCGTGGGTACTTGGTCGGCCTTCACGCCTAAAAAAACTTCCAGGTATCTTGCCTCGAGCGTATAGTCTTTCTTCAAAATCCACAGTTAGTGGGAAAAAATCTATTCCTTCTCTAGGGTCCGAAACAGTTGCCGTAGCAAGCACAACTGAATCGCCAATTCCAATTAGTACAGACCCCGTAGCCTGCTGTGCCAATCGACCAGTTTCAACATTAATACTTTTCGATTGAATAATTCGTGTAAAATCTTGTTTAGTAATGACTTACCTCCTACAAATGCAGGACCGGGAATAAAAAGATCAATCCTATAAAATCAGTTAGTTATCTTCTCAGTTCAAGCTTTAGAATAAGATCTCTATAACCCTGCGAATCATTGCGATTCAGGTAATTTAACAGTCTACGTCGACTACCAACTAGTTTTAGTAATCCCCGACGAGTAGGCTCATCATGAATATGCACCCTTAAGTGCTCAGTCAGTCTGTTGATGCGAGAAGTAAGCAATGCAACCTGAACCTGTGTAGATCCAGTATCACTATCGCTCAGTCTATTCTCTAAAATTACAGTATCTTTTACTGCTCGGTCCACTCTTTAATTTCCTTATCTTTTTCTTAAGTATAATTTTATCACCAATATAGTAATGATGCAATCTAATCAATAGCTAAGAAATCCTGTACGTTCAGAAATAAGTCTAAAATTACACTCAATAAACATCATTTTGTTGAAAAACAAATTTTCGAATATCAAATATTAGATAAAAATTCATTAATTGCAGATTGAAATGCGACGGGATTATCTCCCATCACTCTATGACCAGCATTAGGAATGGATACCAATTGCGAATTGGAAATACGATTTATCATTTGATTGGCAACATCATGAGATACAATATCGCTATCCTCTCCAACTACCAGTAGGGTAGGGGCTTTTAACATGTCAAGTGAGGCCCACATTGCATCGGATACATCCTTAGATTCTCTTCTAAAGTCCCTATCTGGTGAACGTAGGAATTTGTCATATTTCCACGTCCAAGAACCATCTGATAACTGTTTCACATTGTATTTAATACTGCCCCAAATCTGATCGATTGGACGATTGGGTGTATACCCATGCACCATCCGCACAAATTCTTCTATCGATGGATGCACATCCTCTTGGCTAACAAAATTCCTTATTTTGTCCCTTCCGCTAGATTGAGCTACGGGAGCAGCATCCACTACAACTAATGCTGAAACAATGTCCGGATGACTAGCAGCATACGTGAATGCATTACGCCCACCCATCGACATACCAACCATCAATGTTTCGGATAAACCCAAATGTTTAATCAAATTATCAATGTCATTGTGATAATCGTTTAGAGAATAATTGTGGTTTTGAGACCAATCTGAGTCACCATGGCCTCTTTGATCAAATGCAACTATTCTGAATTTATCACATAAACCCAACGCGACAAAATCCCACGAATGTGATTGCTGGGCAAAACCATGTAACATTATAATTGTAGGATTCTCAGAGTCTCCCCAGTCCAAATAATGGAACCTCATCCCATCTGATTCAAAATATTTGTCTTGTGGCAAGGCATCATATGAAAATTTTATTCCCATCGCCCTTGCAGCATCATGTAATGACAAGCCACGATTTAAAAAAGGATCCAACAAGTTTTTCTCCCTAATAAGAACTAACAAAACCTCGAAATTTAATCCTTATCTGGAATTCTGCCCCACTGCACAGATCCAGAATCGGATTCTAAATCACCATTTTCTATAATTCCCTTTAAAGAAGAAAGCGTAACATTTACATCATTGGACAAAAAAATCCAGTCAGGACCTTTTGGCAACCAATATGGAGAAGTAATCCTTACAACCTCAGATTTTTTAAGGTTGAAGTATATGCCATATTGTGAATCAACGGATTCCAATTTTTTCTCCTAGCTATAAAAATGATAACTATATTACAAATATACAATTTCGATGGTTAGAATTCTACTATGAATTTTCATTTGAACCAGTCATGTTGTAGTATCCCCGATATTCATAAGGTAAGAGGTCTGCAATCTTTTGCATGATAATATCAGACAGTGAATCTAATAATTGATGGTTTGGATTTCCATCAATGTCAGGCAAATTAAAAACTCTTCCGATATTTACCTCGATGTTACCATAGGGATAAAAAACCCGGGTCCATTTACCCATATTTTTAGTTCCAGTAATCCCAATAGGTAGAATCGGACTTTTTGATTGCAATGCGATCCTTGCAACCCCAGATTTCCCTTTTCGCATCCCATTTAAACTGCGAGTTCCCTCTGGGAAAATCACTACTGCATTCTCCAAGTCTAATTGGTCTAATACCCACAAATATGCAGACCTATCAACAACACCCCTTCGAACGGGAAACGCTCCATATTTATTTAAAAACCAACGTTGAAAAGGGCCCGAGAAAATTCCGGATTTTGCCAAAATTTTAACTTTTCGGTTAACACTTGAGACTAATAACGGAGGATCAAATTCACTAACGTGATTAGCAACAATTATCACACCGCCTACGGGAGGCACATGCTCCTGTCCATTAACAACCCAATCTGAAAAGAATCTTAAAGTGCATTGTTGAAAAAATTTGGCTATTGAATATATCAATTAACGGATCTCATCTTTTGAATTAATTCTATGATTAAACAAACAACATCTTCCACTGATTTTTCGGTTGTGTCCAGTAATATAGCATCCGGAGATTTTTTTAATGGTGATACATCCCTGGTACTATCTTTAAAATCACGATTTTTAACCCCCTCCAACACTGTATCAAAATCAATCTTTTCCTGAGTTTGTCTTCTTTCTCTAAATCTTCGAGATGCTCTGGCAATTTCTGTGGCGGTTAAAAAGATTTTTAAATCCGCATTAGGCAATACAATCGTGCCTATATCTCTACCAACCATAACAATGGAATTGTTGTTAGCAATTTCACGTTGCAAATGAACGAGCTTGGATCGAACAAGATTTATTGATGAAACAAATGAAACGTAGTCCTCAACTAATCTAATCCTTAGAAACTCTGATACGTCTTCACCTAAAACAATTACTTTTTGATCATCTCCAGAAAATTCGACCGAAATATCCAAGTTTTCAACAAACTCAATGATATCTGATTCTTTTTGCATATCGATGTCATTACTCAATAAAGCATACGTGACCGCACGGTACATCAAGCCAGTATCAAGATAAATAAATCTAAGAGCTTTAGCCAACTTTTTACCAACTACAGTCTTACCAACTGCAACTGGACCATCTATAGCTATTGAAAACAAATCTGAAACGATAATATCCACACTTAAATAAGGAGATTATATCAGTCACAATTTAACCAAACAATCAATTTGTCCCAGATCCTAGTGTATGATAATCAAATTAAATACCTTAAATAGTTCCCCCGAGGAGTAGATAATGGTAACAATTGCATTACTAGCAACAGACAAAATGCATCTTTCTCATTGCAAAGACCTATTACCCGATGGATCAGACATTATTTATGTAAATTCCAATGATCCTATATCAGTACAGGCTAGTGCATTACAAAACATTCCCGCTATCATACTTGGCAACGCCTCATATCCCATTGAACTTGCAAAACTTACTCCTGATTTAAAACTCCTTCAAACTTTTAGTGCCGGAACCGACAAGTTGGACAAAAAATCATTAGGTGAATTAGGAATTTCAGTGTCCAATAATGGGGGGGCAAATTCAATAGCTGTTGCGGAACACACAATCGCTTTGATTGTTAATTCCTTCAGAAAGATGCATCTCCAATTTGAATCAGTCAAATCTGGTAATTGGCGAGGCAATGTGCAAAAAGAATGGTCCTCTCAGGCAGAAGAAATCAGTGGCAAAACCGTTGGAATAATTGGGTTTGGCAGAATCGGTCAAAGTGTTGCAAAGCGTTTGATAGGATGGGAATGCAATGTAATTTTTCATGATATTGTTTCACATCCCTTAGAATCTATTGTTGACTTAAATTCCACCAAGGTTTCACTAGAACAACTATTATCTGAATCAGACATCATTACCCTTCACGTTCCATTAAACAATACAACAACAAAGATGATCAGTTATCCTGAATTTGACACTATGAAATCTACAGCTATTTTGATCAATGCATGCAGAGGGCCTGTTGTAGATGAAGAAGCATTAATTCATGCTATTGTAAACAAACAAATCTCAGGTGCAGCACTTGATGTAACAGAAAATGAGCCAATTAATTTAGATAACCCATTATTGGAATTAGACAATGTGTTGATTACCCCTCATCTCGCAGCAATGTCAGCACAATTCCACACTAAAGCTAGATCATTTGCAGTATACAATTGTGTGAATGTGGCGCTTGGGAAAGAGCCAGAATCAACTGTAATACCAGACTAATTAATTAACCACTAATTTGCCACAATTTTTAGGTCAATTTGACTGAAGAATTTCGATAGCTTGATTATGAATCGATTGAGAAGCCGAAGCTAAAACATGACCGTCAGATTCTATGGTCAGGGGACTACCGTTCCAATCTGTAATTATCCCCCCAGATCCTTGAATCAACTTAACCACAGGCAAAAAATCGCAAATCTTTAAATCAGCTTCGACAACCAATTCCACATATCCAGCGGCTAGCAAACAATAGCTATAGCTTTCTGAACCATAATGGTGAAAAGAGACACTTCTTGCCAATTCCATCCACCGCAAGTATTCTGCACTGGAAAACATTTGAGGTGAAGTAGCATGTAAAGAACATTCGCTAATATCTCTTTTAGAAGAAGTTGATAAATTTGCACCATTTAGCATACTAGGTTCATTTTCTATCCCAATCCAGCGTTCATTCATTACAGGATTATCAATTACACTTAAAACCGGAACTCCACGACGTAATACCCCAATCATTGTAGTAAACATTGGAATTCCAGAAACAAATGCTTTCGTCCCATCAATAGGATCAATTACCCAAATATCTTCTGCTTCAACTTGAAAGTTTGCTTCTTCTTCACCAATGATTCCACATTGAGGGAATTTGATTTTAATAATTTCTCTGGCGAAAGATTCTATTTTTTTGTCAACTAGTGTTACAGGAGTGAAATCATCTTTGATTGAGACTTGAAAATCATTTCGGAAATAGGTCATAGAAATTTCTCTAGCTTTATCAGCAATTTGATTTGCGACATCTAAGTATTTTTGCAAATCTTTTTCCACAATTACTCGTCCTTAAAATCCGGATTTAACGCATTCATCAATATCTTCATCCTTTCAGAAGTACTTTCCCTATAATCTGCTGGAACATTATCAGGATGAGATATTTTTAGACACACAAGAACAGGGCCTTGTTCTTTCAAAACGTTCGCTAGATCATTATCGAATATCTCATAATCATCAAACTCAAATGCGATGTTGTACCCCGCAGCTAAAGCCATTTCTTTAAAACTGAAATTTGATGCATTTGGTATGGGTTGAGAGCCGGTTGTGAAATATACGTCGTCCTGAAAAACAAAATGAATAAAGTTTTTTGGTTTGGAATCAGAAATGGTCACCAAACTCCCCAAATTCATCAACAAGGAACCATCCCCATCCAAAACTATAACTTTACGATCTGGCAATGCTAAGGCTAGTCCCAATCCTATTGAAGATGTTTTGCCCATCCCTCCGAATATCGGCAAATCTAGCTCCCTATTTTCTGTAACACGATCCCAATAACGATTGGGAGTCATTGTGCTAACCACAATAGCATCATTTCTAATCTTTGAGATAGATGTGACTGCATCTCTAGGGGATATCAATATTTACTCCAAATGTTATTTCATCACAGTTTTTGAATTTCATTCGATATCTGTCTAATTTTCCTCTCAGTAGTTCCCAAAAAGTTTGGCAAATCCCTGCTAGGTTGTTCTACTTTCAATGCAACAAATACTGGGCCAACAGAATCTAAAAGATCAGGCAATTTTTCAATCAAATCTATTTTGTTACTAATTTCCATCGAAATTGGATACCCCGCTCCATTAGCAAATTCTTCAAGCCGATTTGATTGAAAACCAGGAAGAATCTGAGAACCTGTAGTGAAATATACTCCGTCAGCCATCACAAAATGAAACAAATTCTTTGGTGACTGACCAGCAATAGTGACCAATGAGCCCAAATTCATCAATAATGAACCATCGGTGTCAATTAAAATCACTTTCAAATCTGGTCTAGAAAGCGCTAATCCTAGTGCCATAGATGAGGCTGAACCCATAGACCCTATACATGGCAAATCTAGTGCTTTAACTTCGCTTACCACGTCCCAACCATGAACCGCTGTAGCCATAGTAACTACAACTGCTTTTTCTCTTACAGCAGAAATTGACTCTAACGCCTCTAAATAATTAATCATATCTGGGGCCTCTATATTGCATTGCAATCGGCAAAGAGTCATTAATTTTCATCGCAACAAGGATACGCTGGACAATAAAACTAATTATTTCGTCGACTGTTTTTAATTTTAAATAGAAAGGAGGATCAAGCGGCAATATGGTAGCTCCAGAACGTGAAAGAGAAGCCATATTGGAAAGATGGATGTCATTAAGAGGTGTTTCTCTAGGCAAAATGATTAAAGGCCGCTTTTCTTTCAAAGTCACATCTGCCGCTCTTCGCAACAAATTGTCTGAAAGTCCTGATGAAATGGCTGAAGTAGTGGCCATACTACAGGGAATAATTGCCATCCCACGGGTGGGAAATGTACCACTAGCAATAGGCGCACTTAGTTCTCCCGGATTATAAAATTTGAATTTGCCTGTGTCTTGCCATCGCTCAAGTGCTTCCCCAAAGGATTCCTCCATTTCATCGTTCCATACCAATCTTGATGCCGATGATGCCGTGAGAACAACAGGGATTTTTTTTGACAAAACCTCATCTACCAAATGACTAGCTATAATTACTCCGCTAGCACCTGTGATCCCAATTACAACTGGATTAGAATTCATTTCTGCCAAAGTTTCACATCCTCAGACTATTAAGATTATACTATTATAGATACCAATGTGCCCAAAAGTATGGAAATAGAAACATATGCATTAATCCGGAAAAATGATGGTCCAATTCGAGATAAATTATCGACGGAAATGATCATATGTTTATATATAAGCAATCCCATAGAAATCAGTATGCCAATATAGTAAGGGAAACTAAGTGTCATCAAATACCCGAGTATGATCAACAAACACAATGCTAAAATATCAAGTATACGAGCGAGGATTATGGACAATCCAATCCCGAATTTTTGAGCAATTGAGTGGAAGCCATAATTTCTATAAAAATCAAAATCCTGTACATGATAGATAATATCAAAACTAGCTGCCCAAAGAGCCACTGCACAAGACAATAATATTGGTTCAAAAGAAAAAGCTCCTTTAACACCAATCCATGCAGCAGAAGGAGCAATAGCCAGGACCCATCCGAGCATTAAATTTGAAGCCCAAGTAAATCTCTTTGCAAATGGATAAATCAACATATAAATTAATGCTATTGGAGCAAGAAAAAAAGACAACCAATTTAGCATATATGCCGAAAAAAAGAATACTAAAGATGCCAATATGCTAACTATTATCATATAGCGCAGAGTTAACAATCCTAATGGCAAGTGCCTATCTTTATTTCTAGGGTTAATCGCATCAATACTTCGATCAATAATTCTATTCGAAGCCATTCCAACAGTTCGAGCTGAAACCATTGCAACTGTGATCCAAGCAAATGTATGTATTGAAGGTAATCCCATCACTGCCAGTAGCATCCCTGTATAGGCAAACGGCAATGCAAATATCGTTTCTTGAAACCTGATCGAATCTAAAAATAACCTCGTCCGATGAACGAAAAATTCATAGAAAAAGTTCACAATCCCAGACTCTCCCACTTGGAATCTATCACTCTCTTGACTTCATCAGTCATTACTATGTCAGGCGGCCACTCTCTTTCAAAGCCATCAGAGATGTTTTTATTTGTTCCATCTATTCCCATTTTACTACCAACTCTAGGAGAACTAGATGCATGATCTAAGTCATCTATAGGTCCTTCAGAAAAGATTACATCCCTCTTAGGATCTATGTTGTTTGTTACACGCCAAGTCACTTCTGACAAATTTTGAACATTCACAAAATGATCTACAATTATAATCGTCTTTGAAAGCATCATAAGTCCTAACCCCCATAATCCATGTAAAACTTTCAATACATGCCCAGGATAATCTTTTCGTATTGATACTATTACTAAATTGTGAAAAACACCTTCAGCCGGCATATTTATATCTACTATTTCAGGTAAGACCATCTGAAGTGCGGGCAGCATTATCCGTTCACTAGCTTTGCCCATAAAAAAATCTTCTTTAGGAGGCTTGCCAACAAATGTAGTAAGGTATGTCGGATTTCTTTTGTGAGTTACAGTTGTTAAATGAAATACAGGATAGTCTTCTGGCATTGAATAGTATCCTGTATGATCTCCAAAAGGACCTTCTTTTCTTGTTTCTCCAGGCACTATATATCCTTCTAGAATAATCTCAGCATCGGCAGGAACTTCTAAATCAACACTCTTACATTTAACTAAATTGACAGATTTCCCTCTAAAAAACCCTGCTGCTGCAAACTCATCCATTCCTGGGGGAAGAGGTAATGATCCGGCCCAAACTGTTGCGGGATCACCACCTAATGCAACGGCTACTTCGAGCCTATCCAATCCAGATCTACGGCCAGTCAATTCATGATGAAATCCCCCTTTATGAGTCTGCCAGTGCATCCCTGCAGTCTTTCCATCAAAAATCTGCATTCTGTAAGTCCCAACATTCCGTTTAGAAGTAATTGGATCTTTAGATATTACTAATGGCAACGTAATATACTTACCAGCATCCATTGGCCAACATTTGATTGCTGGAAGAAAGTCTAAGGTAGCTTGCTCTCCTTCAATTATTATTTCTTGAACAGGAGCGTTTTGAACGATTTTAGGTTGAGTGCGAGACACTGCTGCCAAATCAAACAATGAATTCAACTTACCCACAAATCCTTTAGGAGGTGATTGAACCATATCTAAAATAGTTCTAACCCTATCAGATTGCTCCTCTATGGATTCGACACCAAGTGCCCAGGCAACTCTTTGGTGTGTACCAAAAAGATTAACTACTATAGGAATATCTGTTCCAAGAACATTTTCAAATTTCAGCGCGGGTCCCTGGTTCAAAATCACTCGATTAGCAATTTCAGTAATTTCCAATTCAGAACTTACAGATTCTGAAATGTGAACTACTTCGCCTTTCTCATCTAAAAAATCAATAAATTCACTTAGATTCTTAAAATTCCAAACCATTAGTAATCTCCCAGATTTCTTAAAAATGAAGATGATACATCATCACGGAATTCTGACTCTGAAATCCCTTGAAACAATGACCTAAAACCCTCGGGTATGGTTATATCATTTAGTGTAGTAAAGCGTTCATCATGTGTTGCTCGACCAGCCACTAAGAATTTACATCCTCTTGACTTAATTTCTTCCATAGCCGAAAAAACCTCGGAATCAATGGCATTGTAATATTTTTTGTCGAACAATCTCTTGGCAGTATCAGAACCTAATACAAATGTACAACCTGGGAAAATCCTAGACTTTTCAACAAATGTTGGGGCCCTGCTAATAATGACACTTCGTTCATTTCCAATATTACTTAACCTATCAAATAATTCATCTTCGGATAAAGAACTTTTATCTACGTTGGATAAGGAAATTTCGTAGGAAATTTCAGCTCTTAAAATTTTCTCAGCAATAGCAGCTAAATTTATATGTCCACTATGTATCGGGTTAAATGATCCAGGGAAAATCCCTCCACAAATCAAATCATCAGCAATTTGGTTTCCATCAGTAGAAATTCGAACTGAATTTATGTGACCATCTAAAATCGCTTTTAGTGGTGTGTCATACTTTTCGCGTTGTGTGAAAATCTGCTCATCTTCCAGCAAATTAATTTCTAAAGTAATCTTCTCATCAATCACATCACATAACGTTTGCAAAGCAATTGTACTAACAATTTCATCTTCTTCAATTCTGCTTCTTTGTCCCTTGTGAAAAACAAGACTCCTAGAAATTAAAGCATCTGATGAATATGCAACCACATGGAATTCGTGATTGCCTCTTTTGTCCCTATCTGTTGCAATAGAGGCCGTACATGCCAATCCAACAACTGGACCTTTATTCATTCGAAGAAACATACTGCGTGAGTATGCGACCTTAGCTAAGGTCTTTGCAACTTCTAAGGAAACATATTTTGAAGGACGTTCACCCAAAATCCGAAACATAGAACTTTCAGAGTAGGGGATTTGCAAATCTAGGATAGTCCTAGATGCACCAGGTTCACTCAGTAAAGCATTAACTAAATTGGTTCCTGCCCCAGCCAAAATAATTGAAACTTTGTTTGGATTATTATTAATTCTTTGAATAATTTCAGATTTAAGTTTCTTCATTACGTTCAACTTGTTTAGGTGTTTCCTCACATATCAATAAAATTATATACCAATTATTCCCAATCACATTACTTAAAATTATTTTTGTAGAACTTTCATCAACATCAACATGCAGTTATCTGATAAAAAGCGTAAAATGTCCAAGCCGTGAAACTCAACCTATGGCCATAGATATTTCAATGGATAACTCTTAAAGTTAAACCAAATCAGAGAAATCACGAGCAGGATAAATTAGTGAACGATACTCGAAAAGAATTCTCAATACCATCCCCAATCGTACCCATTGCTTTCCTTTTATTAATTATATGTATATCATCGCTCCTCCTATCGATTCCTGCATCACAAAGCGGGGATGAAAATATCGCCATTGGCTCAATAATCTTTACCTCTATTTCAGCCTCTACTCTAACCGGTCTAACAATTATTCCTACAGAAACCGCATGGTCAATACTGGGTAAATCTATCATAATTGGCACCATTTTTCTTTCTGGGATTGTATATATGACTCTGTCAGTAATGTTACTGAATATGTTCACATCACATGGAATAATTAGGCATGGAATTACATTCAACCCCAGTATTTCAATTACAAATTTAAGTAATTTCACTCATTTACTTAAATCAGTAATCATATTAAATACATCGATTCAACTCTCTGCATTCATCATATTATCAATCAAGTTATATATTTCTCAAGAAACCTATCATGGAATTACAAACATAAAAGACGCTATATGGATTTCTTTTTTTCACTCCGTTTCAGCATTTAATAACAGTGGTTTTTCAATCCTACATCAGGACATAACTTGGATTGGAAAGGATCCAATAGTGATTGGAGTGACGATGATATTGGTTCTGTCAGGATCTATTGGATTTTTAGCATTTTCAGATGTCTTCAAAAATCGATCATTTAAATCATTAACTCTAAATACACAAATAATTTTAGCAGCAGTAATTACGATTATTTTCCTGGGATTCATCCAAATCTTTTTTACGGAATTCAATAATCACCTTACCTTGGGCAAAACTAATCTTCTAAACAAAATTTTGATTTCAGGGTTTAACTCAACTTCTGCTCACACTTCAGGATTTACATTAATTGATTTTTCAAAAACACATCTCGTGACCCAATTATATACATCAATCACAATGCTAATTGGAGGAGCACCAACATCTGTTGCTGGTGGTATAAAACTTACTACAGTAGCAATAACAATCCTTTCAATTGCAAGAATAATTCAAGGTAGACATGAGACCTCAATCTGGGGTAGAACAATTAGCTCATTACAGGTACAAAAGGCTTTTGTGATCTCGGCTTTATCATTTTTTACTTTTCTGATTTTATTCATTTTGATGATAGCCACTCAGCCGGAAATGTCATTTCTGAAATTGCTTTTCCAAACATCCTCTGCGTTTGGAAACTCAGGACTGACTATTGCTCCCATCAGTGAATTCTCTACAAATGCCTTATCGATCCTGTCCATTTCTATGATTTTAGGCAGGGTATTACCTATTTCTGCAATAATTTTTATTAACCAACGAACATCATATACAGAAGATGACGTCTTTCAGTATCCAGAAGAACGGGTTACAATAGGCTAACTGAAATCAAACTTTTGGTGATATATGCGTAATCAAGTAATAGTAATTGGGCTTGGACGTTTTGGAGCTAGCATTACCAGTACTTTGTACAATCTAGGGCACGACGTGTTGGCCGTAGACCTAGATGTTACACGAGTACAGAATATAGTTGGGCAAACTACCCACTCAATTTCCGGCGATGCCACAAATGAACAACTGCTGAGAGAAATAGGTATCCAAGAATATACTGTTGCAATTGTTGCAATAGGTGCAAACATTGTATCCAGTATCATGACAACGGTTCTATTGAAAACAATGGGTGTTCCCTACATTGTGGCTAGAGCAACCAATCCGTTGCATGCTAACACATTGAACAGACTGGGCGTGAACAGGGTTGTACAAACCGAATCCGAAATGGGAAGTAGAATCGCCCATAGTTTATTCTCTCCCGATGTAAAAGAGTACATCGAATTATCATCTGACTTTGGAATTAGTAAAATTCTTGCTCCAAATCAATTTCAAGATAAATATCTAAAAGATTTGGGGTTCTCTGAATCAAAGAATGGCTCCGGAATTTCAGTTCTTTCTCTTCGGAGAGGTTCAAAAATTACAATCATGCCTACACTAGATACTCAGGTTAAAGAGGGTGACACAATCATTCTTGCAGGAAAAGACGAAGATGTTAATCAATTAAACTTAGGAAATGGAAACGATGAAAACAAACCTAATTAATTTCAATATGGAAGTGATTTAAAGCAATCATGATTGGGAATCGAATCGCCTTCCTGGGGCCGGAAGGATCATACTCAGAGCAAGCTGCCCGAAATTACAATCCAAGTGCCAATCTAGTTCCTTTCAATTCTTTCCGAGCTATTTCAGAAGCTGTAGTAGCTAGGGAAATTGAGGAAGGTATCTTAGCAATAGAAAATAGTCTTACTGGATCTATAATAGAAAATTTGGAAGTACTACTTGAATTCCAAGACCTGAAGATTCGAGGCGAGGTGGTTATTCCAATCCATCATTCGTTGATTGTTAAAGCCGGAACTAACACAGAACAAGTACAGGTAGTGTTTTCACATCCTCAAGCTCTATCTCAATGCAAAAATTTCATATCAAAAAATTTACCTCATGCATCATTAGTAGCTTCATTGAGTACTTCATCATCTGTTACAGACATGATCACATCTCCTATACCTGCGGCCTCGATCGCAAATCATAATGCTGCTTCTCAAGAAGGGATTGAAATTCTAAAAACTAGTATCGAAGATTTCCCAAACAATGCCACTCGATTCATAATTATTTCCAATTCTGACAATCATCAAACAGGTAATGACAAAACTTCTTTATGTATTTCCTTTGACTCAGACAAATCTGGAATCCTTTACAACGTTCTTGGAGAATGTGCAAAACGGGGAGTGAACATGACCAAAATCGAATCTCGCCCAAGCAAACTTAACCTAGGCAATTATATATTCTTCATAGATATAGAAGGACATAGAGATGATCAAATTACAAAGGAAACGTTGTCTGCAATAAAATCAAAAACTGGAAAGTTCTTACTCCTAGGATCCTATCCTCAAGCTAAATACAATTAATACTTTGAAACTAATTCATCAAATGAGTATCTGATTTTTTGGGAGCAATATCTGAATCATCCAGAGATTCTATTTGATCAATTGATTCGTCCAACGTTTCATGAGATGAAAATGCATCAACTTTTGATCGGATTTCTTCAGCTGTAGGAGTAACACGATTTCTTAGATCTTCTATCAATGAAACGCTTCTATCCAGTGCATCCTCTACAACCGGTACAATTCTATCAACGACACGATCAAATACGGGAATCGCATTGACTTTAGCAGATTCGATTGAAGGGGAGACATATTGTCTGATTTCATCTACCCATTCGACTCCATGTTCACGAATTTCGTCCCCAGATTCTATTACAGACTTAGGGATTTGGAATCCTTTCTTCTTGCTGGCGGCAAAATAAAGGCCGGCACCTATGATTCCTCCAACCAAAAATCCTAAAATGAATTTCGATTTTTTATTTTTCTTCATCAAAATCTCCTTCTTGTCTTTGACTGGTAGACTTCCCAATAATAGTACGGAAAACTCTGCTAAGCACGTACGATATCCCGTGATTTTCGAGAGTAGATTTTGAAAACAAATCGGTAATATCGGATAAGTTGAGCGTTAATCGTTCTAAAGTCCCAGTAATGTTTAATAACCTATTTAAAATCACAGTGAGTTTTGAATAGGAAATTATCAAAAAAGCAACAAGTACAAATGAAAGAATTATCAAAGAAAAATCCTTAATAATGCTAACAACTAGTGCGAAGTCGTTTAAAAATCTATCATCCAAGTTAATTCCTTTCGATGAAAGCTCTCAAAAAACGAGGGATCTTACGGCTGTATCAACATCCGCATTACACCACTATCTTCATCTTTACGCTGAGTCAAAACCTTGTGATCACTTTTCTCAGCCCAAACCAAAACGTCATAAGAATTGAGGACATCAGGAATGATCACTTCTATAAAAGATTTCGAATCCGTCTCTATTTGTCTAGTCAAGGCAGCTAATATCCCCGCACACGTCTTATCAGTACCATCTATCACATGCCATCCGCTGCTCAAATCTACATCAGATTGATGGCTATTTCCACTATCACTTTCATTTAACCAATCTGCCGATCTAACATCTATTTGACCAGACTTCCTTAATTCTACTTGCTTTCGAAATTCTGCAACTGCTTCCCAATACACTCCAGAATCTCTTTCTCCTTTGGAACAAACAGCTCCACGAACACCTACAATATCAGGATTAATACGCGCCAATTCATCTAGATCACTCATTTTTAGATGCCCTGACAATGCAGTACTCATACCTAATTGCTTTCCTTCAATAATCATTTCTTTAAGTAGGTCTTCAGATAAGAAATCAAACAAATTCCGGCCATCTTTGGTCAAGGTATCGATTAAAAACCCATCACATTCCGTATCAACAGCAAGCTTAAGCATATTCTCAGCAGGCAATCCGTTATAAACCGATTCATTATCTGCAAATAGTGAACCCACCAATTTGGTATCAAATCCATCTAATGCCTCTTTACAAGCCAACAAAGTCTCAACAGCCTCATTGTATTCTGTCTGCATAAACCCAACTTTGACTGATGTAGCATTAACAGCACCAGCTGCATAGCATGCCATTGCAACTGTGCCAATTTGATTAGGAACCACTCCCAAAGTTACACTTGCATGACGTTCTAATGGAATAGCCTCTCTAACCTTTTTAACTGTTAGGGGATGAGCAGAACCAACTAGGGCTTCCTGCAAATTCTTAACATCTACAATATCGGCCCCTCCTCTCAGAGCCTCCAAAGCTTCATCTAGATTTTGAACACTAACCATTAGTAACATACAATATCTCCAAAATTAGCAAATTTATCCCAAAATTGATTTAATTTCTGTTTTTAATTGGGTCTTTTCCTCTTCAGACAACTCCGATATCGGAGCTCTTACATGCCCATGTTTTAGACCCATTACCTCTCCCCAGTACTTACACATAGCAACTGGCAAAACGCCATTCATTTTATTGACAGTATGAGCCCACCATTTATCTGAAACCGATTTAATTGGTTTGACATTTTCGTCATAAAATTGTTGGTCTAAATCACCCCTCATTGCTTTATCAATAAATTCCACATAGGAACTATTACCAGGCAAATCAAATCTCCAATCTGAAGTATTGGCAAACATTACCTGTTGTTCGAAGCCCAATTCTTTTCCTTTAAACAGAATCCACTCATCAGGAGTACTGATTATTGATCTACTACCAAGTTTTTGATGTGCTTCAATTGAAATCTCAGGATTGAAACTAGCCTCCTTGACTCCTACCACGCTGGGAATATCACATACCTTACCAAGCGCATCAGCACCTAGAACAATTCCAAATTGTGGAGTGTTGTAAAACATGATTCCAAGGTTCGAATGCTCTGATAAAATCTTTACAAAATCAATCACCTGATCATCAGTCTTTGTAACCATATATGGAGCTCCAATAATCAGCATGTCAAATCCCAGCGCCTCTGCTGAATCTGCAAGATATAACATTTCTTTGACTGAGGTATGAGTTACCTGAGCCGCTATAGGCCACTCTCCATTTGCCTCATCCGAAGCAATCTCAAATAATCGGATTCGCTCTTCTCTGGTAAGACTCCAAAATTCCCCCATGTTCCAGGAGAATCCACCGCCACGTGTTCCAAGGGATCTAATGTGACGAATATTATGTCTTAAGGCATCTTCATCGATTTCATCGTCCTCATCAAAAGGCGTCATCACAGTGGTCCATTGACCACGGACATTTTCTCTAGCCCAATCCATTACTTCATTCTTGACATATTCCGCCATCTACAGCTCCAATAAGCGGACCAAAAGTCCACTACTAAATTAATTTATTACCCTTTTTAATCTTAAGAATATCTTACATATCAATGAAACAACATGTCAATTAAAAAGGCCTTTCACAATGGTATGCAAAAGTTCATATTGCAGTTGATTACAGGCTTACATACCACTTTGGGATAACTGATGTAATAGTTGAACAGGATTGAATTCCCATATTAACACCTCATGCTTTCAAGAATATAGAGCGGGCGTTGCCCTAAATTAAGCGCATATGATTTCTAATCCTAAAATAAGAATTGTTCTGAATAAGAGTACAAAAGAAATAAATCACTCATCCAGGAAAAGGGGCACAGACAAAAGAAAATCGAAATTTAATTCTTGATCATTTGTTTGTTATGAGTACGCAAACAGCGAGTGCAAATTTTAACACTCTTTCGTTGTCCATCGATGAAGACCTGGGCACGCTGAACATTGGCCGACCATCTAGTTCTAGTCCTTCGTTTCGAATGACTCACATTATTGCCTGTCTGACCAGACTTTTTACAAATTTCACACGTAGCCATATTACCTCTACAAACAAAAACACCTCTCGGTGCTAACTGCATCAAATATATCATAATGTGATGATTCCATCAATCCATTGCTTAAGTTATAAAAGTATTAAAAGCTGATTAACCGTCTATTCTGCAATATTCTGTTGCAAGGACTATTATCCGAAAATTTCGTATAATTAGCGAAATTTGTTTGAGTAGGAAATTATGCACCCTTATCTTAATGGCAATGAATTATATCGAATGTTCTCGGACATGTTGCCAATGTTTGAATTGAATGTAGACACGTTAAACAAGTTGAATGTTTTTCCAGTTCCAGATGGAGATACTGGAATAAATATGTTTCTAACACTAAAAGATGCCCTTGCTGAAGTAGAAAAGACTAATTCAGTAAGTAAATCTTCAGCTGATTTCTTAAAAGCTTTTTCAAAAGGTGCTTTGTTCGGAGCCCGGGGAAATAGTGGTGTAATCCTTTCCCAGTTTCTAAAGGGGTTTGAAATTGCTAGTCAGGACATCAATAATTTCGATCCATCAACATTAGTAGAATCTTTGCGACAAAGTAAAATCCACTCCTATAATTCAGTGACAGATCCTAAAGAGGGGACTATGTTGACAGTTATCAGAAGTGCTTCAGATGCGGCAACAAAATACTACTCGGAAAAACCAAATGATTTAGGCTACTTGATAACCCAAATCTGCATTTCATCAAAGGAAACACTAGCCGAAACACCCTCAATGCTCAAAGTTCTTAGGGATGCAGGAGTAGTTGATTCTGGAGGACACGGTATATATATTATCCTAGATGCGATCAGACAATTCTGCAAAACTGGGACAATCTCATTATCTGTTGTTCCTCCACCCATACCCACAGGCACCTCAAAACACATATCACAGACAATATCTGCTGATTTTGTCGATTCCAAATCAGATGAAGAATTTGGTCACTGTACTCAATTCCTTATTCTAGAACCGTTGAAATCAATCGTAGAAATCCAAAAGTTTCTGCAGGAAATTGCATCATCAGTTGTTGTAGTTGGAGACGAAGGAAGTCTAGTTCGAGTGCATTGTCATTCAGAAACACCTCAACAAGTAATTACTTTCGCTCGTTCTATTGGAGAACTGGAAGATATAAACATTCAAAATATGGATGACCAATTTGAAGAATTAAAAAATAGCATTCAAACCTCTTCTGAAGACAAAAAGGACTTTGCACTCGTGCCGATTGTACCCGGATTAGGATTTGACTCTCTATTTAAAGAACTGGGGGCTCATTCAACTATTCCTTCAGGGGAAAAAATGAATCCAAGTACCAATAACATTCTCTCTGTAATTGACAGTTTGGATTTTGAGGACGTTGTGATCTTGCCAAATCATAAAAATATTTTATTGACTACTAACCAAGCTGCAAAACTTTCATCTAAAAATGTACATGTTCTACCTACACAATCAATAGTCGAAGGAATTTCAGCTATGATGTCTTATTTACCACACAAAAACTTGTTAGAAAATTTTTCTGATATGCAAAATGCTTCTAAAAACGCAATCTCTGGAGAGATTAATACAGCAATACGTGATGCAGAAATTCAAGATTTCCAAATCTTAAAAGGGCAAAAGATTTGTTCATTTGATAATATGATTACTTCTGTAGCTGACAACATTTTTGATTCTCTCAGTCATGCAATCAAAACGAATATACCAATTGGAGCGGACAATCCTTTAATCACTTTATATCGTGGGGAAAATTTCACCGAGGCTGATGCTATAGATATGGTGGATAAATTAAGAAATCTCTATCCAAAAATTGAATTTGAAATGATTTTTGGAGGACAATCAAATCCTGAATTACTTATTTCGATTGAATAGGAGTTAATATGACAGTAAAAATTATTACCGACAGTTGTTGTGACATCCCATTAGACCTCGCAAATAAATTGAATATCACAATCGTACCTGTACACATCCATTTTGGAACTAAAGACTATTTAGATGGTATAGATATCATACCGAATGAGTTTTTTAAAATGCTTGCATCATCTGAATCATTCCCTACAACATCTCAACCATCAGTAGGACAATTCATTGAAGAGTTCAAAAACTCTGATAATCCAGACGGAATATTGTCAATACACGTCAGTTCCAAAGTTAGTGGGACTTTTAATGCAGCGAAACAAGCTTCTGACCAATCAAACCTTTCTGGACCAATTAATGTAATAGATTCTCTACAGGTTTCGATCACTCAAGGATTTGCTGTCATGCGTGCCGCCGCCGCTGCAGCTGAAGGAAAAAATTTGCAAGAAGTGTCCAATATTGTACAAGAAACATGTAATCGAGCGACGATGTTTGGCTTAATTGATACGGTGGAATATCTTGTTAAAGGCGGAAGATTAAGTAAAACTGCAGGGCTAATCGGATCACTATTAAATATAAAACCTATTATCGTGACACGTAATGGAGAAGTCGTACAATACGCAAAAACAAGATCTTTTACGAAAAGTTTAAGCAATATCAGATCCAAATTAGAATCTAATCCAGATTTGGAAGAAATAGGAATAATGTACACTACCGATCCAATCATAGCTAATGAATTTGCTGATTCAATATCAGGTTTATTACCCACTGGAAAAAAACCTTATATATCTCAATTAGGCTCAGCTCTTGGTGCTCATATGGGACCAGGAGGATTAGGTGTTGGTATAATCACGAAATAATTTAACCATTGGCATATATTGATTGAAAAAAGTGTTTCGGATAATATATTCCAGAACATATTTTCTTATTAGTGATTAAATGAATAAAAGTGATTCACACTTAGAACTACTATCAAAAATATTGATCGAAGAATCTAACAGCGGATTTCAAAATCGCGCTGTAATAGGAGGACTTGATAAATTTTTGCTCCGCTGGTCACCAGAAATTTCACCTGTCATAGGAAAAATACCAAATTATGCTAGTTTATCAGCAGATCAAAGAAAAATTTGGATCCAATCTATCCAAACATTTTTACCTAACAAACCATTAAATTCAAAGAATATAAAATCCTCCTATAATCGCGGAGGATTTAACAACCGCTCCAGGAATACCAATCCGACATTAAAAAATAAAATAATTCTCCCCACATTAAAAAGTAAAATAATTGACCTCCCGGGCGTAGGTAGAACTACTGCTGAAAAATTTGACAAACTTGGAATCAAGACAATTATTGATCTCTTATATACTGTTCCACGTAGACACAATGATTTTGGAAATAGAAAACCGATTTCTGAACTAATTTCTGGTGAAGAACAAACAATCATCGGATCTGTTTGGGAATGTCGAAAAACAAAACTCCACAGAAATCAAAAACGCCAATCAACTCAAGCAATAATAGGAGATAAAACTGGATCAATCAGAGCAATTTGGTACAACAATGAATACGTTTCCAGATCATTACCAGTTGGAACCACTGTTGTTCTAAGTGGTAAAGTGAACCTTTATAGAAAAAAGTTTGTTTTCCAATCCCCCGAATTTGAGGCCTTTGATGAGAGAGTGGAACAAATCCACACCAACCGACTAGTTCCCGTATATAACAGCACGGAACATCTTCCACAAAGAACTATTCGTCGTACTATTAAAATAGCTCTAGATTCATGTTTGCCAATGATTACAGAATCACTACCAATAAGATTCTTATCAACAACTTCTATGCCAAGTTTAAAAAAATCGATTGAGCAGATACATTATCCTGATAATATAAATTCATTTTTGTCGGCTAGAAATCGATTGGCTTATGAAGAACTACTCAGGCTGCAATTAAGCCTAATATCCCGTAAAGAATCATGGCAGAAAATCAATACCGGAATTCCTATGAGCACTCAATACGAAGCAATGAGTGTTTTCGAGCAATCATTGCCATTCGAATTAACAAAAGCCCAAAAAGATGTAATTGGAGAAATAAATTCCGACCTTAGACAAAAGAAACCTATGAGCCGATTACTACAAGGAGATGTTGGTTCCGGAAAAACAGTAATTGCTACTTATTCCTTAATCATCGCAGCATTGAATGGATACCAAGGTGTATTAATGGCTCCAACTGAGATTTTAGCTGAACAACACTACATGAGTATTTCTTCTATGTTATCAAGCTTAAGTAAATCAAAATTTGAAGAGCAAACAATTTCCTTAGATCAAAAATCATTCCCCTACAAAATAAATATTGGACTCCTCACTGGAAGTATGACCAAAAAATCAAAAACTAACATACACGAAAAAATTTCAAATGGTTCATTCAATATTGTCATTGGAACACAAGCGTTGCTCGAGGAAATAGTTGAAATTCCGCAACTCGCATTAATAGTAGTTGATGAACAACATAGATTTGGAATCACTCAGCGTTCGAAATTAGTCAACAAGGGTCAACGACCTCATATGTTAGCAATGTCTGCAACTCCAATCCCTAGAACTCTTGCTCTAACTCTTTATGGCGACCTCGATATTTCATCAATCAATGAGCTGCCTCCAGGGAGAAAAGAAATTGAAACTATTATAGTCCATCCAGACACATTGAATTCATCGTATGAATTCATTCGAAAACAAATTAAAGAAGGGAAACAAGCCTTTGTTGTCTGTCCTCTAATTGATGAATCTGAAACTATTGATACTAATTCTGCAATTGAAGAATTCAATAACCTATCTAATAAAATCTTCCCTGAATTTAATGTAGGACTAATTCATGGAAGAATGTCTCTTAAAGAAAAAGAGGCAATAATGGCCGATTTCAAAGCAAACACTACTCAAATAATTGTCGCAACATCAGTAATAGAAGTGGGAATTGATGTGCCAAACGCCACAACAATAATGATTACCGGAGCAGAAAGATTTGGATTAAGTCAATTGCATCAATTACGTGGAAGAGTGGGAAGAGGATCTGATCAAAGTTACTGCCTAGTCACAACTCATTCAAATTCAGAAGAAGCAATTTCAAGAATTAAAATTTTCCAAGAACACTCAGATGGATTCGATTTAGCTGAGGAGGACTTGAGAATTCGAGGACCGGGAGATCTTATTGAAGGAATAAGGCAAAGTGGACTCCCTCTACTTAAAATAGCTAAAGTTTCCGATCAAGAAATTTTAAAATCCGCTAGAAAAGATGCGGAATTATTATTATCCGAAAAATCTTACTCTTCAAATTTTTATGAAACTGAAATCAAACCATTTCTTGAATCTATTCCAAAATTGAATTCCCAAACAAATTTCAATTAATCATTTATAATAAAAATATATATTAAAAGCAGAGGGAAAATGTCTAGAATCAAACATATTGCCATTTCAAGTCAAGACCCAATCAAAACTTCAAGGTTTTACAAAGATTCATTTGGTTTAACAGAAGTTGGTGAAATAAATAATGAAAACGTCGAAGGTTTTTATCTGAGTGATGGATATATAAATCTAGCGATATTAAACTTCAAAACTGAGGCACTGGCCGGAGAAGAATTCGGAACTAATTTTTCAGGTCTACATCATATAGGATTTCAAGTAGATGATGCAGAAGCAGCGGACATTAATCTAAAAAAAGCAGGGTCCAGCCCCAGGGAAGATATCAATTCAGCGTTTCAATCCCAGATGGGTAAGGGCCACGGGGGCAAAAATTCGGAAATGAAATACTCTGCTCCTGATGAGGTATTAATTGATATTTCTCAAGACGGATGGGTAGGAACTTAATCGAGAAGACAACTTCTCTATAAACAATTCATTTATGAAACAAATTAAGAGCTGATCCGGCCCTAAACCATTCCAATTGGTTAGAAACATAAGTATGATTTAGTCTCAGTTCAACTGACGAACCGTCAGAATGAACAACCAGACATTTCACAGGGGTGCCCGGAGAAATGCTGTTCAAATCAAGAATACTAATCCTGTCTGTTTCTTGAATCAATTCATAGTCTGATGGGTTAGAAAAAGTAAGAGCCAAAAGTCCTTGTTTCTTTAAATTCGTTTCGTGAATACGGGCAAAACTACGCACAATCACAGCACCCGCACCTAACAATCTAGGAGATAAAGCAGCATGTTCTCTGCTACTTCCTTCACCGTAGTTCTCATCACCTATCACAACCCAACGAATCGACTTAGCTTTATATGATCGAGCAATTCTAGAAAATGATATCCCTGTTTCCTCTGTCAAAACATTTGCACCCTTTCCCGTCTCTCCTGTGAATGCATTAATCGCACCCATAAACATATTGTCACTAAACTTATCTAAATGGCCTCTATACCTTAACCAAGGTCCTGCAGGAGATATATGGTCAGTAGTAGTCTTGCCGCTAGCCTTTAACAAAATCGGCATTTCAATCAAATCTTTCCCATCCCATTTTGGCCAAGGTTTTAAAACTTGCAATCTTTCACTATCATCTGAAATGGAAATCTCTAAGTCGTCACTGTCCTCAGGAGGGGGCTGGTAAAAAGATCTACCTTTATCAAAACCATTACTGGGAACTTCAGGAGCAATCGATGGGGGATCAAACATAAATGATTCTCCATTTTCAGCAACCAATGAATTTTTCATAGGATTGAATGATAATGAGCCAGCAATAGCTAATGCGGTTACAATTTCTGGACTCGCAATAAAATTCATTGTGGTTGGCTGTCCGTCATTTCTGCGAGCGAAATTTCTGTTATAAGAAGTCACTATAGTATTAGGAACCTCAGACGCTTTTTGAGATCTTTTCCATTGACCTATGCATGGTCCACATGCATTTGCCAAAACAGTCGCGTCAAGATTCCTAAGAGAATCCATTTGGCCATCTCTATCAATAGTTGCACGTACTTGTTCCGAACCAGGGGTGACCATAAATGGAACGGCAGATTTCAATCCATGAGAAACTGCTTGATTAGCTATATCTGCAGCACGGCTCATATCTTCATAAGATGAGTTTGTGCAACTCCCAATCAATGCAGCAGAAATTTGATCCACAAATTCATCATTTCCTGATAATTCTGCAGCCATTTGAGATATAGGCCTAGCTCGATCAGGAGAATGGGGGCCAACCAAATGCGGCTCTAATTCATTTAGATCAATTTCAACAACTAAATCGTAAAAGGAATCCGGATCTTGCTCTACCTCATCATCGGGAGTCAAAATATGATTATAGGTATCTGCAAGTTTTGCTAACTCTGCACGATCTGTTGCAACTAAATAGTTTGCCATTCTCTGGTCATATGGGAAAATAGAAGTAGTGGCCCCTAATTCTGCACCCATATTTGTAATAGTGGCTTTTCCAGTACAACTAATAGAGTTGACGCCAGCTCCAAAATATTCAATGATCGAATTTGTGCCTCCAGATACCGTTAAAACTCCAGCCAAAAACAAAATCACATCTTTGGGAGCAGTCCATCCACTTAATTCTCCTGTAAGTTTAACCCCAATATGTTTTGGAGCGAGCAAGTCCCACGGCAGACCTGCCATTACCTCAACTGCATCCGCCCCTCCAACTCCAACTGCACAAGAACCTAAACCTCCACAATTGGGAGTGTGTGAGTCCGTACCAATCATTAACGCTCCAGGAAAAGCATAATTTTCTAGATTTACCTGATGAATTATCCCTGCACCTGGACCCCAGAAACCAACTCCATATTTCGCAGAAGCAGTCTTTAAAAAATCATAAACTTCAACATTCTCAGTAACGGAAGCGCTTAAATCTGAATCTCCATCAGTTCTAGCTTGAATCAAATGATCACAATGGATTGTGGTAGGCACTGATACTTTGTCCTTTAAAGTCTGCATAAACTGCAACATGCCTGTTTGGCCTAGTACATCTTGTAGCACTACACGGTCAGGTCGCAGTTGAACATAATCCTTACCTCTTTTTGCATTTGCGGAATAAGGATCATCTAAATGAGAGAACAAAACTTTGTCAATAAGATTTAGAGGGCGGTTAAGAACTTTCCTTACAACATCAATATTTGTTTCCATATTTTCATAAACTGCAGAAACAAATTCTGGAGTGGAATCAATATTTACCATTAATAAAAACCTCCGACCAAAATAGAATGGAATTAAACCATAACTCCAATATCAATTCTAAAAGAATAGGAATTTAATTAAAAATTACCTTGATAGTCCAAAATACTCATAATTAACATCAATCCATTCCCTTTGATCATCAGGAACATCATCCTCAGCAAAGATCGCTTCAACGGGGCATACAGGCTCACATGCTGCACAATCTATGCATTCATCTGGATTAATGTAATATATCGGGTCGTCATCCTTTGTATAAATACAATCAACAGGACACACATCTACACAGGAAGCATCTTTTTCTCCGACACAAGGTTCGGTGATTATATATGTCATTTGGTTTATCCTCCACATCATTCATCACAGTCATTCTTACAAACTATGATTTTATTGTTTACATATTATATTTGCAGACAAATGAATTCAACTAAAATCCTTAATTATTTTGAATGATTTCGCGTTATGAAAGTTTGTGTAAGTAGTGTTAGGATGAGCATATTCCAAAACTAATTACTGGAAATCCACAAAATGTACTATAGAAAGGAATCCAAGTGACAAACGTATTGATTACAGGCATGAATGGACTAATTGGTGGTATTTTGAAGGAACAATTAGAATCAAAGGGTGGTTATAATATTAGTTCCCTCCAAAGAAGTAATGTTGATGGTGCAAACAATTTCCAAGGAGACATCGCTGACATAGAGTCCATTAGACCGGCTTTTGTTAATCAGGATGTAGTTGTACACCTGGCTGCACATCTTGGAGATAGTGAATGGAGTAGTCACTTACAAAGCAACATAATTGGTACTTTCAATGTATTTGAGGCAGCAAGATTAGAAGGAGTAAAACGAGTGGTTTTTGCAAGTAGCGGTCGAGCTGCAAGTGGATTCGAAAGAATCAAACCCTATAGTGATATTATTTCAGGGAATTACGCAGAAGTGACGACAGGTTTTCAAAAAGTCACTGGTCAAATGGTAAGGCCTGAAGGTCTATATGGTGCTGTAAAAGCATGGGGCGAAGGACTTGCATGTCACTTTGCAGACGCATACCAAATGTCGATGATTTGCGTTCGAATAGGGCTTGTACGACCAGTTGATAGACCCACAGACGCTAGAAGTAAAAGTGTGCATGTTAGCCACAGAGACATTGGTCGATTCTTTCAAAAATGTATTGATGCTCCGGAGAAAGTAAATTACGAAATCTTATTTGCCACATCAAAAAATCAATGGAGCTATAGAGATATTTCAGCAGCAAAAGAAATTATTGGATTCGAGCCATTAGATTCTGCAGATGACTTTGACATAGAAACCTAAATTAACCATTAACCCTAGGAATTACTTCCTCTCCGAACCTTTGCAATTGCTCAGTAATTACTGATTCAGATGTTCCTATTGAATTGCTCACGTTAATATTAACAATCCCAGGAATTTGCTTGCGTAGTGCCAAAATCTTTTCTGCAATTGAATCAGCGGAACCACACAACCAAGTGCCGCTTTCGATTGACTGTTCTAAAGATGGCAAATCAGCCAATGGTGCCTTAGTTGGGTCGTTTAATTGTTGAATTTGAAAATCTGAAAATCCTTTGTAAAATCCCAGCGGAGCAAACAATTTCATGCTTTCCTCAAAATATTTTCTTACTTCCTGTTTTGCTTCGTATTCATTGGCGGCAATATGAAAATTATATGAGACTAACAAATTTTGACCTAGCTCAAGTTCATGTCCAAATTTCAACATTGTATCTAAATATAATTCAGCTACTTGATTCAAATCCTTATCACCCGCACCAGCAGCGGGGACTAATCCTCTAATTCCATGTTTACCCATAAATTCAAGGGCTCTAGAGCTACCACTAACTATTGGCTGCCAAACCTCTACCGGCCGATTAACTGGCCTTGGTACCAACGTTAAATCTTCTAGAATATAATCTCTATAGGGAACTTGTGGAGGAATATCATAAAACTCACTATGGTGTGAAAATGACTCTTCATTAAAAGCTTTTAAAATTATTTCAATCTGATCTTCAAATAATTCTCTATTAGCTTTCTGATCTTGTTGTGGTGATCCAAAACCCTCAACTTCGCGAGAATGATACCCTCTACCTACACCAAAAATGACTCTACCATTGGTTAGAATATCTGCAGTTGCATAATCCTCCGCCAATCTCAACGGATGCCACATAGGGGCTATATTGAAGCCACAACCCAATCTGATTTTTTTCGTCACATGAGACAAATGAAGAGCTAACATCAGGATGTTAGGTATGCACTCATATCCTTCTCTCTGAAAATGATGTTCAGCAAGCCAAAGATTACTAAACCCAACGTTATCTAAAGTCTTTGCGATAGCTTCGGCCTTAGAAAATACAGAAATTAATTTTTCATTTGGAAGCCACCTATCATTTACCGGTTGCCCTACAAACCCAATATCTTCTAAGTCAACGTGGCCTGCATATAAGGTCCCAAATTTTATTTGATTCCCCATAAATTATTTCTCCGTTAATTATCTAAATCTTTGATATATAATATTACAATACGCTAAAAGGTAACTGAAATCCCCGTCACAAAAAACTAGGAGAAATTATGCCATACAAAACAAAATATATTTTTACAGCAAGCATGGACGTAGATCCAGAAAAAGAAGATTTGTTCAATGAAGTTTATGATACCGAGCACATCCCGGCTCTACTTCAAGTGGAGGGGTGCGTTTCAGTAACTAGACTTTTAAACCACCCAACAGTAAATATGTCTATTAGTGGTGAAATTATTCAGAAAGAGAGTAATCTACCTAAATATTCTGCCATTTACGAAATAACTAATCCCGAAGTTGTTACTAGTGATGCGTGGGCTGCCGCTGTTGAGCATGGACGATGGGCTCCATTGGTAAGACCTTACACATTTAACAGAACCCACTCTATGCAGGAAGTAGTAGTCACGTCTACACAATAAGTATTGATAAACATCACTACAAATAACATCAATCTAATATCAAAAAAATGGCACGTTTTCTTTGCTATTGCAGTTGGTACTTTTGTATCAGTATTAGATCAAAGTAGTGTTGGATTAGCCCTTCCATTAATTGCAAAATCTTTCCAGGTAAATATCCCTACAGTCCAATGGGTGATGGTCGCTTCAGTATTAGCTACTAGCACAATGCTACTACCAATGGGACGACTATCAGACATTATTGGTAGGAAAAAAATTATTATTATAGGAATTTTGATTTTTACTTCAACTGCAATACTTTGTGGGTTTGCCCCAAATATACAAATCCTGATCACTGCTAGATTATTTCAGGGATTGGGTGCAGCTATGTTCCAAGCAAATGCTATGGCTATTCTCACACAAACATTTCCTGATAATGAACGAGGAAAAGTAATTGGCTTATATATGACAGTTGTTGGATTAGGTGCTGTCGCTGGACCTGTTTTTGGAGGAGGCTTAGCAGGAGTCCTAGGATGGCGCTTTATATTCATTGGGATGATCCCATTTTCTGTAATTTCATTAATAATGATACAAATGATGATTCCGATGGATAAAACAAATCTACTACAACGACCGAAATTTGATTGGATTGGAGCTGCCGTCTGGGTATCTACTCTGTCAATATTCTTGATAGCCATCGGCAACGCTCAAGGAATAGGATGGGGATCTCCAATAATCCTCTCGGCATTATTCATTTCGCTAATCCTTTTTGGTGTATTTATTTTTTGGGAAATCCGTAATCGCGAACCAATGATAAATATGTCTCTTTTTAAAAGCCGAACTTTTTCATTTAGTTGCGGCGCTAACGTACTAGTTTTTTTAGCTAGTGCGGGAACATTCTTCCTCATGCCCTTTTTCCTTCAGGGCGTTTTGAACCTTTCCCCACAACAAACGGGACTAATTTTTGTTCCTACCACATTAACATTTGCAATTACAGGAATTATTTCTGGTCGAATATCAGATAAATTCGGAACCACGTGGCCAACTATTTTTGGATTGACGATAATGGTTTTATCTGGATTGGTATTATCAACCTTGAGTGAAAGGTCGAGCTATCAAACAGTCATTATCGGAATGAGTATGCAGGCATTTGGAATGGGTATGTTCTTTACACCTAACTCAAGCATAATCCTCGGAGCAGTCAATAAAAAAGACTATGGAATTACAACTGCGTTAATAAATATGATTCGAAATACAACACACATCGTCGGAATTGCCATCACTACATCAATTATTTCATTAATCATGTTAAACAATGGCTTCGAACCATCTCTCGACATCGATTTGTCTTCTCCTAACGCCGAATTAATCAAAAAATCATTTTCAGATGGAATGCGGTTAGTTTTCATAGCGTCTATCTTTATATCTTCAAGCGCACTATTATTATCTTTGCTTCTTAACATAGGCAATTCAGGAATTCCAAAACAAAAAAATTAGTATTTAATTATTTTGGTGATGCAATGAAAGACATTAAAATCAGAGATGTAAAAACAATACTAACTGAACCTGATGGTATTCAGTTAGTAATAGTTAAAATCTTAACTACAGAACCCGATTTATATGGTGTTGGGTGTGCAACCTTCACCCAACGACCCAATGCTGTTTTTTCCTCAATCGAAGATTATTTGAAACCATTTATAATTGATAAAAATGTTGCAGACATCGAAGACATTTGGCATTCTTCTTACGTTTCATCATACTGGCGTAACGGTCCAGTCCTAAACAATGCTCTAAGTGGAATAGACCAAGCATTGTGGGATATCAAAGGCAAAATGGCAAACATGCCTATCTATGACCTTTGGGGAGGCAAATCGCGGAGTTCCGCTGCAGTTTACGGCCATGCAAATGGTAATAATCTAGATGAAGTTGAAGAGAAAGTAAATGAATATATTGAAAATGGATACCACCATGTGCGAATACAAGTAGCAACACCGGGATATGCCACTTACAGTCACAAATCAACTACTAAAAAGTCGAATAATTTCGGGCCAAAACTGGGAACTGACAGGGTTTTCCATCCCAAGCCCCAAACCACTCATGCACACCCAGGTGGAATATTTGAACCTAAACCGTATATTAAGTCAGCTATTAATTTGTTCGAGCATATTAGATCAAAAATCGGTTGGGATATCGAAATTCTTCATGATGTACACGAAAGAATCCCTCCAATCTTAGGAATAGACTTTGCTAAACAAGTTGAATCCTACAAACTATTCTTCCTAGAAGATTTATTTTCTCCAGAAGATAATGATTATTTCAAAATAGTGCGCAACCAGACTAGTACACCAATCGCAATGGGAGAACTCTACAACAACCCTCACGAAATCACACCAATGATCAAAGAAAGGTTAATAGATTTTATAAGAGTTCACATCTCTCAAATTGGTGGATTGACTCCTGCAAAGAAACTTGCATCACTATGTGAAGCATTTAACGTCCGGACCGCATGGCATGGTCCCGGAGATACTTCCCCTGTGGGACACGCCGCGAATTTAATGCTTGATTTAAACGCTATAAATTTCGGGATTCATGAGTATTCAGAATTCGGAGAAAACACAAAAGAAGTTTTCCCTGGATGCCCAAAAGTTTTAGACGGATATATGTGGCATAACGGGAAACCTGGATTAGGAATAGATATAAACGAAAAACTCGCTTCGAAATTCCCTTATACAAAAAAGGCTTATGGTGGAGCCTGGGACACAATCAGGCGTTCTGATGGAAGTGTCGTAAAACCATAGACTAAATTTTTATTTCCCCCACGGATTAATTGCGGTCTTCAATAATTTATAACCTTCAATAAACCCGGGGCGATCTCCGCTGTAAATTTCATCAAATTTTGCAATTGCATTTTCCAACCAATTTCTTAATTGGTCGTTACCTGGATTTGCATCTAGATATGCGTCACGAATCAACACGAAATGAATTCTGGGATCGTATGGCTGTTTAGTTCCTCTTACCCACTCATCTCCATCGAGTAATCTTAACAACATCGCATCTGCAGAACCAAGTGTTTGTTCATGTATTGGTGGGCCATCCATCCTGTGCATAACAGAAGTCATATCTCTACCATTTCCTGTAGAATATCCCATTTCATTCCATATTTGAGACATTTCAACATCTGATCCGATATGCTTTGCTACCATCCCTCCAAAAAACCGTAATGGATCTGAGATATCTGCTAATAAATCTGTCAATCTGTCTCCATCCAAGTCTGTGGCCAAGACAATCGTATCTCGTTTTTCTATGAGGTCCCAAATCAAAAGCCCATAATTGGTGTCAGCAATGTGTTGTTCTATACGTCCACTCCAATCTTGCATACCATCTTTAAAATCTGAGGGTAACAAAGCAATTATTTTGTCGATGTTATCTTTGTGTTCTTCATATGGATCGACAGCATACTTTCGTCCAACCTCAAATTTTGTATCTTTGATTAACCACGAATGCAACCCTGCATTTATCCCATCCTCAATAGCTTGAGTTGGCTTCATAGCCACACGACCAATACTACCTGTATCATTAACCATCTTTAGAAAAAGTCTATTAGCATAAGCCATCTGTACTCCAGGAGTGTTCATTTGAGAATGAACCAATCCATCATTCGATACAGAAAATACCGATTTGTCTTGTGAATATGGTAGACATGGCATGCAACGCACCACGGTAATAGTGCCATATGGCCTTACATTGCAATAAACACCCGCCTGGGTACGTAACGGAGCATTACCCGATTTGCCCAAAACTACAACTTTTTCTCCATTCTTGTCATTAACATATGCATCACCTGCGGTCGACCATTTTATTGACGTGCATGGCATATTCCCAAACCAACTGAGTGGCTCAAGATCCAAATCGTGCCTATATTGAGCCCACATTGGAACTGCATAAAACGGAAGTCCCAATACATCTGTAGCAGCAATAGTTCCCAACAAGGCATACGCATCCGTCAATGCATGTGCTACTGGATTAAGATCCCCTAAATGATTCCCACCTTTCCAGACCAATGCCTCTGGATAACCTACTGGTTTCACATCAGCAGGTTCTAACAATCCAGAAATATGAGCAAGCAAATCGCCACCTTGGGCCTCCGTTTTAGCAATAGACATTAAATCAATCATTTAATACACCTCTAAAAACTTCACAGTATTTCAATAATTCCTACCCAACCTATCAAAGTTTTTTACCAATAATGCTGCGTCCTCGTTGTCTATACCTGGATAACTTAAAACAATCTCACCACCTTTAACTGGATCTTCAAACACAACCATCGTATGGGGTTTTTTTCGGGTCAAGGATTTCACAACCTGCCATAAACCATACATGAAAACTACACCACCAATGACAAAAATTAACAAATCCAAAATCTCTGGAATTGAAATTAAATAGTGAAATAGAATTTCAACCCCCCAAAAAAATGTTCCCAATAACAGCATACTCAATCCGCTGGACATCCTACTGATTTCACCACCATTCTCTATTTGGCAAGAATACAAGTCTTTAAGATTAAAATCATGAACTGGGGAATTTGTATTTGCCTTTTTCGAAAACACTAAAAGACGTTTCGTAGTTAGTAATGCTGGGTATTCCTCAAAGACAATTTCTTCGCTTTCCTCTAGGTCGATTTTATACTGCGCCATCTTACTAATCTGATTCATAGAGTGAAGTATACACGATCAATATAATTAACATAATTTCCTTAAGCAATTTAATCTCTTCCAATATTGAATTGCTTACAAAAACAGCTTGACTTGGCATCTCAGTTTCTCATATACTTGTCAGTCGGGCGACTTTGTTTATGACCCCTAAAATTTAATTATATTTCCTTGACGGCTTTGAATTTTCACGCCGTCTTTAGCACCTTAACAACTGAATCCTGTCAAATAAAAAAATTAATTGTAATTGTCAAAATAAATTGCCAAAATCGAGATAAATGACCCTTGATGTGGGTCAAGTTATTAATGGTTTACGGTGGATGCCTTGGGGCCAAGGGCCGATGAAGGGCGCGGCAAGACTGCGATAAGCCTCGGTTAGCTGTCTAGCGAGCTTAGCCGGGGGTTCCCGAATGAGGAAAATCATCCTGGGTCATACCAGGATACTCCGCAAGGAGAGGTAAGTGGGTGAAGTGAAACATCTCAGTAACCCGAGGAAAATAAATCAACCGAGATTCCCTTAGTAGCGGCGAGCGAAAGGGGAACTAGCCCAAACCATACAGACTTAGTGGATTGAGGTCCTATGCCTGTGTGGGGTTGTAACGAATATCTGTCTGAACCTCGAATAAGACAAGGAGTAAGAAACCTTAATTCTAACCAAAAGAATCTGGAAAGAACTACCATAGAGGGTAATAGTCCCGTAGGTGAAAGATGAGAGGCTCCTGATATTTTGTTGAGTACGGCGGGACACGAGAAATCTTGCCGGAAGCTGGGGGGACCACCCTCCAAGGCTAAATACTCTTGGCCACCGATAGTGAACAAGTACCGTGAGGGAAAGGTGAAAAGTACCCCGGGAGGGGAGTGAAATAGACCTGAAACCGTAAACCTACAAGCCGTGGAAGGTACAATTCGTTGTACTGACTGCGTGCCTATTGAAGAATGAGCCGGCGAGTTAATTTAGATAGCAAGGTTAAGGGATAAGAGTTCTGGAGCCGAAGCGAAAGCGAGTCCGAATAGGGCGTTTAGTTGTCTGGATTAGACCCGAAACCGGGTGAGCTACCCATGGCCAGGTTGAAGCGCGATTAAACCCGCGTGAAGGACCGAACCCGTGTCTGGTACAAAAGGCTGGGATGAGCTGTGGGTAGGGGTGAAATGCCAATCGAACCCGGTGATAGCTGGTTCTCCTCGAAATGTATTTAGGTACAGCCTCAAGGTAGTCTTGGGGAGGTAGGGCTCTGGATGAGCTAGGGGGCGTGAGCCTACCAAACTCAACCAAACCACGAATGCCTCAAGATGTTCTTTGGGAGTGAGACAGTGGGGGATAAGCTTCATTGTCAAAAGGGAAACAGCCCAGACCGCAGGCTAAGGTCCCAAAGTGTAGACTAAGTGGGAAAGGAAGTGGGATTCCACAAACAGCTGGCAGGTTGGCTTAGAGGCAGCCATCCTTTAAAGAGTGCGTAATAGCTCACCAGTCGAGGGGTCCTGCGCCGAAAATGTAACGGGGCTAAAGTCTACCACCGAAGCCGCGGGCTCTGCATTGCAGAGCGGTAGAGGAGCGTTGCCAGGGCGTCGAAGTTAACGTGTGAACGTTGGTGGAGCGCTGGGAAGTGAGAATGCCGGCATGAGTAGCGACAATTCTGGTGAGAATCCAGGACACCGAAAGACTAAGGTTTCCTCTGCAACGCTGATCGGCAGAGGGTAAGTCGGGCCTAAGCTGTAGCGAGTAAGCGAAAGCGATGGACAGCAGGTCAAGATTCCTGCACCGCTTTAATATCGTTAAGCAAAGGGGTGACGCGGACAGGTAGGCGGAGCGCGCCCATGGACATGGTGCGTTTCATCTAAAGAAGGCCATGTAGAGATAGGAAAATCCGTTTTTACGTTATGAGCTGAGAGGATGGAAAATCACAGGGCATTAGCCCTGGGAAATTTCGTTGATCCTATGCCGCCAAGAAAATCCTCGTTGATAGATATATAGGCGCCCGTACCGCAAACCGACACTGGTAGTCTGGGGTAAATGTCCCAAGGTGTCCGAGAGAACCTTCGTTAAGGAATTCGACAACTTAGCCCTGTAACTTAGGGAGAAAGGGTACCCGTGTGGTGAAACCACTTGCTGGTTGAGCTATCGCGGGTCGCAGTTAAGAGGCTCAGGCGACTGTTTAGCAAAAACACAGGTCTCTGCAAAGCTGAAAAGCGAAGTATAGGGGCTGACGCCTGCCCAGTGCCGGAAGGTTAAGGAGCGAGGTTAGGTCTTTTAGACCGAAGCTTCAAACTGAAGCCCCGGTGAACGGCGGCCGTAACTCTAACGGTCCTAAGGTAGCGAAATCCCTTGTCGGGTAAGTTCCGACCCGCACGAATGGCGTAACGACCTGAGCGTTGTCTCAACGAAGGACTCGGTGAAATTGCAATACCCGTGAAGATGCGGGTTACCCGCGACAGGACAAAAAGACCCCGTGGAGCTTTACTGTAGCTTGGCAGTGGATTGTGGCCATAGATGTGTAGGATAGGGGGGAGACTATGAAATTTGAACGCCAGTTCAGATGGAGTCGCCCTTGAAATACCCCTCTTCTGTGTTTGCGGTTCTAACTTCGCATAGCGAAGGACCCTGCCTGGTGGGCAGTTTGACTGGGGCGGTCGCCTCCTAAAAGGTAACGGAGGCGCCCAAAGGTTCCCTCAAGGTGAATGGAAACCACCTTTAGAGTGCATTGGCATAAGGGAGCTTGACTGCGAGACCTACAAGTCGAGCAGAGACGAAAGTCGGGCAAAGTGATCCCACGGTCCCGTGTGGAAGGGCCGTGGCTTAACGGATAAAAGCTACCCCGGGGATAACAGGCTAATCACGCCCAAGAGTTCACATCGACGGCGTGGTTTGGCACCTCGATGTCGGCTCGCCGCATCCTGGGGCTGAAGAAGGTCCCAAGGGTCCGTCTGTTCGCCGGTGAAAGCGGCACGCGAGCTGGGTTCAGAACGTCGTGAGACAGTTCGGTCTCTATCCGTCGTGGGCGCAGGAAATTTGAGGAGAGCTTTCCTTAGTACGAGAGGACCGGGAAGGACAGACCTCTGGTGTACCGGTTGTTCCGCCAAGGGCATCGCCGGGTAGCCAAGTCTGGATGTGATAAGCGCTGAAAGCATCTAAGCGCGAAGCCAACTCCAAGATTAGATTTCCCATCCTGGCTTAGGTCAGGAGTAAGGCCCCTTGAAGACTACAAGGTTGATAGGCCGCAGGTGTAAGTTCCGTAAGGAATTCAGCTGAGCGGTACTAATAGGCCGAGGACTTGACCCACTATCAAGAATCATTTATCTAAATCAATTAATTTTTCAGGATTCAGTTAAGGTAATTTTCTCCAATTTGGAGAATTCAATTAGCGAGCGGGGTGGAGCAGCGGCAGCTCGTTGGGCTCATAACCCAAAGGTCGCAGGTTCGAGTCCTGCCCCCGCAAGTCCGACCATTTTTGTATATATATATACGAACCCCGGATTTTGAACTGCTCCTACCAACATACTACGCTTCCATCGTATTGGAATAATTTATCTCCAACCTAGTTCAGGTCGTGAGAATCAATGACTCTGCAGGATACCATCATCGTCAATTTCAAATACAAGCACTGATTTGCTTGGAAGATCAATATAGCCATCCTTAACAACCCATACTATTACAAAAGACCATTTCAATATGCAACATTTACTTATTCTGCATGAAAAATTAGGGTACAAGAATCAACTTGCACGCTCTCGGAAAAAGCCACTGCCGCTATAACCCAATAAAGTGCGATATGAAGATAGTAGCAGTTACGAATAAAAAGAGTCGCCCGATTGGGCGACTCTTTTTATTCGTCGTAATGTTTTTAAGAAAAACTACTTCTCTGCAATAGCTTTTACCACTGCACTTGGGTTCATAGGTAATGAGTTCATTCGAACGCCAATAGCTTCATATATGGCATTTGCTAGAGCAGCTAAAGGAGGAACTATAGGAACCTCACCAGCACCACGCAAACCATATGGATGCTCAGGATTCTCTTTTTCAACGATTATGGTGTCAAGCATAGGTAAATCTAGGGAAGTAGGCATTCTATAGTCTAGCAGAGTAGCATTCATCATCTGTCCAGAATCACCCATATAATATTCTTCATTTAGCGCCCAACCAATCCCCTGTGCAACTCCACCCTGGATCTGTCCTTCTACATAACTAGGATGTATAGCCTTACCTGCATCTTGAACAGCTGTATATCTCAAGACAGTGACTTTACCGGTCTCGGGATCAACTTCTACATCAACTACATGAGTTGCATATGCTGGTCCTGCACCCCGACTATCAAGATTTGCTCTTCCATAAACTGGTCCACCTGTTTCAGCAGTTAGGGCAGCAAGCTCTTTGAAACTTAATTTAAGTTCAGGATCAGAAGCATGATGGAATACTCCATCCACCAAATTGACTTGATCTTCTGAAACGTCCCAATATAGTGCCGCACGACCAATCATCTGTTGTTTCACATCTTGAGCTGCTTCATACGATGCCCAGCCTGTCTTAAACGTCACACTGCTCCCGCCAGCCATTGAACTATAACCAATCGTATCAGTGTCGCCAATCTGTGGAATCACTTCCTCCACTGGTATACCAAGTACTTCGGCAAACATCATTGCAGCTGCAGGTCTACTACCTCCGATATCAGATGTACCAATTGTTAGTCCAACCTTACCATCATAATTTACTGCCGCATGAGCACAAGCAATACCGGCTCCATTTGTCCAAAAACCAGATGCAACTCCTCTACCTCGATTGGGTCCTTCTAAAGGAGTTTGATAATGATCAGAATCTTTAGCTGCTTGAGCTGTTTCAATTGCTCCGATAACAGGATTTACCACACCCGCAGCTCTCCTTGTACCTTCTCTAGCTGCATTTTGAATCCGAAAGTCTATCGGATCAATACCCAGCTCATCAGCCAACTCATCCAACACGGTCTCGGAAGCAAATGCTGCACCAGGTGCTCCTGGTGCACGATACGCGGCTGTCTTAGGCTTATTGTCAAGAATATCATAAGCATCAATATCAACATTAGGAATATCATATGGAGAAAAAATACAATTGGCCGCAGCATTAACTGGAGATCCAGGAAAAGCTCCTGCCTCGTACAATAATTGTGCGTATGCAGCAGTAATTGTGCCATCTTTTTTCGCACCAATTTTACACTTCATATAACTTCCTGAAGTTGGTCCGCTTGCTTCTAATACATCTGCTCTACTCATGGCCAATTTTACCGGAGCACCAGACTTTTTAGATAAAACAGCAGCAACAGGCTCAACGTAAATTGTGGTTTTCCCTCCAAACCCACCACCAATTTCCATAGGGACTACCTTGATTTGGGAAATTGGTATGCCCATTACTCCAGAAATCCTATCTCTAATGGGAAAATGACCCTGGGAACTACACCAAACAGTCAATCGATCATTAGATGTTGTCCACCATGCCGTTGCAGCATGAGGTTCAATATAGCCTTGATGTATCATCTCAGTCCGGTATTCTCTCTCAATTACGATATCAGCCTCATTGAATCCTTTATCGATATTACCAATTACAAGTTTCCCATGAGCTGCCACATTAGGATGTTTTGACAAATCATCATCACCAGTATTTCTATATTTTTCATGTAGAACTGGGGCATCTACTGCTATTGCATCCTCAACATTGGTAACGGAATCTAACACTTCATACTCAACATTTATGAGATCCAATGCTTCTTCAGCAAAATGCGGACTAGAAGCAGCAACTGCCGCTATAGCATGACCTTTGTAAAGTACTTTGTCAGTCGCTAGAATGTTGCTTCTTGTATCATCCTGCGAATCATCTAACTCATCACCTTGAATCATGTCTGCAGCTAAAACGACCGCTTTAACCTCAGGATGTGCTTCTGCAGCACTAGTATCTATCTTTATTATGTTTGCATGTGCATGAGGACTACGTAAAATTTTTGCATGCAATAGACCTGGCAAATCAATATCATTACTATATTGGGCTTTACCGGTAACCTTGTCATAACCATCATGCCTTACAGGACGAGTACCTACGACATTGAATTCTTTATTAGACAGAACGACATTAGCCATACTAATTAACCTCCAATAGCATTTTAAACAAAGCTTATTTAAATCAATTCTTGCGCAATTGTATCACAATAAATCCGCGTAAAACACTCCAAGATAAAACCCCATTCTGTGGTATAATTGGGACCAATATTAGTCTGAAAAAATACTAGGAGACCACTCAAAATGGCGTCTATGATCGAACTAATTCAAAACGGGGGAGTTACCTCACCCCAAGGCTTCATGGCTGGCGGAGTTTATTCAGGTTTGAAAACCCAGGAATCAGACACTCTCGATCTTGGGATTCTAATCTCTGAACATGAAGCAAACCTAGGAGCGGTATTTAGCCAAAATAGTGTTTTGTCTCCTTCAGTCACTGTGAGTCAGTCAAGGGCTGCAAATGGAAAATCAATGGGTGTAGTGGCAAATAGCGGATGTGCCAATTGTTGCGTAGGCACACAAGGCGAAGCTGATGCAATTGAAATGACTAAGTTAGCTTCCCAGCACTTAGGTCTACAAGAAACCGACATTTTGGTATGTAGTACTGGAATGATTGGCGTTGAATTACCTATGGCCCTTATTCGTCAAAACATTGGCAACATCGCACCTCATAATGATGGTGGAATCGAATTTGCCAAATCAATCATGACCACAGATTCCCAAGCAAAACATCTCGCCGTATCCCTGGATATAGAAAACTCTAAAGTAGTGATAGGAGGTTGTGCAAAAGGCGTAGGAATGATTCACCCAAATATGGCAACAATGCTAGCTTTCATAACCACCGATGCTGATGTAGACAAAAATTTTCTACAACATGCCACTAAAACTGCTGCTGATTTATCTTTTAATATGATTAGTATAGATGGCGATCAAAGTACTAACGATACAATGCTTGTCTTCGCAAATGGAGCATCCGAATCCACAACAATCACTAAAGATTCTCCAGATTCTGCCAATTTCCAAGAAGCCTTGAATTACGTATGTATAGAACTGGCAAAAAAGATGGTAAGAGATGGGGAAGGTGCACAAAGACTAATAGAGGTAACAGTAGATACTGCATCCTCATTAAAAGACGCACAACTGGCGGCACGTTCAGTTTCTGGATCAATGCTTGTGAAAGCAATGGTACATGGTAATGATCCAAACTGGGGTAGAGTAATGATGGCAGTTGGGAATAGCGAAGCAAAAATTGAAGAATCTAAACTTGATATTTTCATCAATGAAATCCATGTAGTCCATGGTGGTAAAGCCATTCCATATTCAATAGAAGCCGTTATAAATGCAATGGATGTTCCAGATGTTTCTATCAGAATTAGCCTCAATTTAGGTGCCTCCTATGCAACAGCATGGGGTTGCGACCTAACTGAAGATTACGTAATTTTTAATTCTGCCTATAGTACATAATTTTGGGTGCTTCAAATGTTTGAAAGTTCGAATCCCGCTGCTAAATCCAACCAGAATTTGTCTGACAATCTCCAATCAGAATATTATAGCTCTGAAAAAATTGTTGTTGTAAAAATTGGAGGAAGCACTCTCGGTGATCATGACACATCAATTCGGGACGTAATTTCATTACACCAAAATGGATATAAATGTGTAATTGTTCATGGAGGCGGACAAACAATCACGTCTTGGATGGCTAAACAAAATATTCGTCCAAAATTCGTTGATGGGTTGAGAGTAACAGATGCAGCTAGTCTTGAAATTGTTGTAGCAGTTTTAACTGGACTAATTAACAAGAATTTAGTTGCTGAGATTGCTGCGTCTGGAGGTAATGCAATCGGTATTTGCGGAGCTGATTCGGGTTTATTAAAAGCTGAAATCACCAGACCTGAATTAGGATTCGTAGGAGCTATTAAATCTGTGGACACAAATCCAATCATGACAATTTTAGCTTCTGGATCAATTCCGGTAATTGCTCCCGTAGCAATTCAGTCCAAAGACATCAATGATGCAACCAATAGTAAGCATCAGTTACTAAATGTGAATGCAGACACTGCCGCAGGCGAAATTTCTGCTGCTCTTCATGCAGATCATATGATTTTTTTAACCGATGTATCGGGCGTACTTGATTCAACTCGTAGATTAATACCTCGTTTAACTCTAAGGCAAGCTGAGAAAATTATGCATTCAAGTGTTGTAGCGGGCGGAATGGTCCCTAAGATTGAAGCATGCCTTACATCAATCAAAGGTGGCGGAAAATCATTTATTGCTGACGGACGCAAACCAAATACTCTACAAGACATAATTGACGGAAAATCAAATGGTACAAGAATAAATTAACAGGACTACTACAAAATGTTCTATCAATCTGATGATCAAAATGGCTCAAACAATTGGATCAATGCTCAAAGAGACAACGCATTAAGCTTCAGCATTCCCAAATGGTTGATAGCACTGATATGTGTTCTAGGTGTCTTATTCTTAGCTTCTTTTGGAAGAAACATTTTCACCGATTGGATTTGGTTCCAAAATATTGGATTCGAGCAAACTTATTCAAAAATACTTTTGAGTAAAGTAATCCTATTTTTGGTCGGATTCATCACTTTTACATTACTTGCTTCTATTAGTGTAATCATAGCTAACAAACGAGCACAAAAAGAATCTCAAAATTTATCAACTAATCCTCAAATGTCTTCATTAGTTAACCGTTTAATTTTATGGGGATCATTTTTAATCACAGCAGTATTTGGTGTGATTTTTGGTAGTGTATTATCATCAAATTGGATTCAATTCCTCAAAATATTTCACTCTACTAACTTCAATATCTCAGACCCCATATTTGGACTAGATATTGGATTTTACGTTTTCCAGCTTCCAGTTTTTTCACTAATTCAAAGTTGGTTGTTTGGAGCCACAATCGTGATATTGATAATTTCTTTCGGGATTTTCTATCTATCTTATGTCCTTCGTGCTCAAACATTCAAAACCTCTGCATCCCTTAGGATTCAGATTTCGATTCTTGTGGGAATATTATTTGTGTTAATAGCCGTAGGTCACTATTTTGGTAGATGGGAGCTACTTTTATCTGCCGATGGTGTGATTTTCGGGGCTTCATATATAGATATTCACGCCCGGAAACCGGCTCTATTAATTCTTACTATAATTGCATCTTCCTGTGCAATTATAGCCTTTATCAACACCGTGTTAAAACAAGATTCTTTACGATTAATATTCGCTAGTATTGCTTTGTGGGTTGTGTTTTTAGTGATTCTTTCAATCATTTGGCCACGAATAATGCAACAATTCACTGTAACCCCTAATGAATTTAACAAAGAAGCTGAATATATTGGTTACAACATTGATCATACAAAAATAGGATTCGCATTAGATCGTATAGATGATGAGTACTATCCCGCTGAAAGTAACGTTAATTCGCAGATCATACAAAACAACTTAGAAACCATTAACAATATCCGTCTTTGGGATTATCGCCCCTTAACCGACGTATATAAACAAATTCAACTAATTCGCACATATTATGATTTCAAAGATGCTGATGTAGATAGATACACTTTAAATAATTCATATAGACAGGTCATGCTAGCAGCTAGAGAAGTAGCTCCTGAAAAATTGTCAGAAGAAACTCAAACGTGGCTTAACACAAAACTAATCTACACACACGGCATCGGCGCAGCTATTAGTCCAGCTACTGAATTTACTAAAGAAGGCAGGCCTGAATTTTTTGCACGTGACATACCCCCTGACGGCAAAATTGACGTTGGATTAGATCCTGAAAATGGACAAATCGAATTCTCTGTAGAAAATCCTAGAATATACTATGGAGAAAATACTTCAAATTACGTTGTTGTCAATTCTAAAACCGCAGAATTAGATTACCAAACCAAGTCAGACGATATAGTTAGGGTTAATTATTTCGGATCTGGGGGAGTAAAGTTAAATTCAATTCTCCGGAAAGCTTTATATGCTTGGCAATTTGGAGACATCAACCTATTGATTAGCGGTGAAATTACAAGCTCAAGTCGTCTCCAATACAGAAGACTTATTCAAGAAAGAATTGGAACGGTAGCACCATTCCTAAAGCTGGATAAAGATCCATACATTGTTGCTACAAGTGACCGTTTTTATTGGGTTCAAGACGCCTATACTACCTCTGACAAGATGCCATACTCTCAGCCATACGAAGGGCATATAAATTACATTAGGAACAGCGCAAAAATAATTGTAGATGCTTTCGACGGAAGTATGTATTTCTATATTTCTGACAATACGGATCCAATTATTAAAACATTTGACAAAATATTCCCCGAAATGTTTTTACCATTAGAAGAGATGCCCCATGAACTCGTAACCCATACTAGATACCCTCAGGACTTCTTTTATATTCAAGCGTATCAGTACTTAAAATATCATATGGACGACCCTCAAAACTTTTACAACAATGAAGACCTGTGGTCGATTCCAAACGAAAAATTCGCACAACAGGGAATCCAACCTGTAGAACCTTATTACGCGATCATGAAGTTACCAAATGAATTAGAAGAAGAATTTGTATTATTGCTTCCATTCACTCCAAACCAGAGGCAAAATTCCATTGGTTGGTTAGCTGCTAGAAGTGATGGAGAAAACTACGGGAAATTAGTCGCATACAATTTCCCGAAAGATCGTCAAATTGATGGGCCAGAACAAGTTGAAGCTCGAATTGATAATGACCAAGCTATATCTGAATGGTTCACTCTCAGATGCCAAGAAGGATCCACATGTATTCGAGGTAATTTACTAGTAATTCCAGTAGGAGACAGTATCCTATATGCTGAACCTGTTTATATCCAAGCAGAAGGAGTAAAATTCCCTGAACTCAAACGCGTCATATTAGCTAGTGGAGAAAAAGTTGTGATGGAAAATTCCCTTTCTGAAGCAATTGAATCTCTAACAGGACTAGTGACTGCAAATCCCAAAGAATCTAATGCAATCAAAACTACTGAATCAACATTAAATCCAATCGATAGTACACTTGAACAAATTAAATCTTTTACCGAGGAAATTAAAACGCAAATCAATGATCTAGAAAAAGCACTTGAAAAACTGAAACAAATTACAGGAGAATAAAATGTCTACAGATTGGAAATCTAAAGAAAGCCAATACTATATGTTTCTAGTGAGACGCCAACCCATGGTTATCGAACGTGGTGAGGGTACTAGAGTATGGGATACAGATGGTAAAGAATATTTAGATTTCACTTCAGGTTGGGCCGTGAACAATATTGGTCACGCTAACCCAGTAATGGCTGAAGCTATAGCAAATCAAGCAAAAACGCTTTTGCAAACTTCCAATCAATTCTATACCATTCCTCAATTAAAATTAGCCGAAATACTTGTAGAAAACAGTTGCCTAGATAAAGTTTTTATTTGTAACAGTGGTGCAGAGGCAAATGAGGGTGCCATTAAGCTAGCTAAAAAATACGGTAAGAAAAACAAAGATGGTGCCCATGAGATCATTACAGCATTGAATTCTTTCCACGGCAGGACAATGATGAACGTAGCTGCTACGGGACAACCTCACTACCAAGAGCTTTTTACTCCTATTCCAACTGGATTTACCCATGTAGAATTTAATGATATTGAAGCTATCAAAAAAGCTACGAACAAGAATACAGTTGCTGTAATGCTTGAACCTTTACAGGGAGAAGGCGGAGTTAACGTTCCATCGGAAAATTACCTCTCAGATGTCCGAAAGTGGTGTGATCAAAATGACTTACTTCTCATTCTAGATGAGGTTCAAACTGGTTTTGGTCGTTTAGGATCGCTGTTTGGATATCAACAATTTAATATCGAACCAGACATTATGACTCTAGCTAAAGGTTTAGGCGGAGGAGTGCCAATTGGGGCATTTTTAGCCAAGGATAGCGCCTGTGCATTTGAACCTGGTGATCACGGTTCAACCTTTGGGGGTAACGCCCTAACTACTGCTGCTGCGCATGCTTCTTGTAAATACATTATAGATAACGATATTCCTTCTGCTGCTAAAGTTAAGGGTGATCACTTGCAAGCTGGATTGCTAAAGCTGATGGACTCCATTAATATCATTACTGATGTAAGAGGAATGGGACTTTTGTGGGCTGTAGAATTTGCTGACGAAATTACTCCAAAAGTGATTGAGAATGCGAATAATCTTGGCTTGCTAATGAATCCAACAAGACCCAATCTTATTAGACTAATGCCTCCTCTAACAGTTTCTATAGACGAACTTGATGAAGCATTAAACAGATTAGAATCAGCCATTCAATTGGCTACAAGCTAATTACTTAAGGTTTCAAATGAATTGGTACGAATTACAAGAAAATGGGATAACTGAAATTGCAGGAGCAGTTTCTGGTGGACTAGACAGTTGCACTGTCGCAAGTTGGCTTAAAAACAAGGGATTTACCGTGCATTGTTTTACTGTGGACTTAGGTCAACCAGATGAAGAGAACTTGGACGCCGTGACTAATAGAATGTTAGATTGTGGCGCGCATAAAGCTGATATTTTGCCAGGTCTAGAAAAGCTTGCTGAAGCAGGATTGAAAGTTTTACAATCTCAGGCTAAATATGAGGGCGGTTATTGGAATACTACAGGAATTGCAAGACCCGTAACTGTTGAAGTAATTCTTGATCAAATGAAATCCCGTAATCTGAATGTGCTTTTTCATGGAGCAACCGGACGCGGAAATGATCAAGTGAGATTTCAATTAGTATCTAATACACTTGATCCATCGTTGACTGTTTATGCGCCATGGCGTGACAGAGACTTTTTAAATCAATTTCCCGGTAGAAAAGAAATGATTGAATATTGCCAATCGAACAATCTTCCTATCAGACCTGCTTCAGAATCCAGATATTCAACTGATGCAAATCTCTTGGGATTGACCCATGAAGCAGGAGATCTTGAAGACGTTAAATTGTCTCCAGATTTTGTTGAACCAGGGATGGGTTGCTGGCCATGGGATGCTCCTGATTCAAATGAATTCATATCTATAGAATGGAAGAATGGTAGACCAATTGCTATCAACTCCGAAAAAATGGATTTGGTTTCAATTTTCAAAAAAGCTAACCTTGTTGCTGGTAGGAATGGAGTTGGAATTGGAACTCATGTTATAGAAAATAGATTTGTTGGAGTCAAATCAAGAGGGATTTATGAATCTCCCGGTATGGAATTACTGGGGAATTCATTTGAGTATTTAATGCAATTCATTCTAGATCGTAGAGCAAGGGAATTCTATGATTTAATATCCAAAACTATTAGTAATCAAATTTACCAAGGATATTGGTTTGACTTAGCCACAACTTCAGCTTTACATGCTCTAGAACCAATTATTTCCTTAGCAACCGGAACTATTACTTTGAAATTGCATAAAGGTAATGTCTTTTTTGATAGTACAGAAGATACTGAATCAAAAATGCCACATTCTCTATATTCTGATGATTCTTCAATGGAAGCCCAAGGCTCATATGACCATGTTGATGCCGAAGGATTTTTAAATATTCTAGGAGTTTCTTCAAAAAATGTTGGCAGAAAACAATTCCCACACCTAAATAGGTAAACTGGTATGCCTCAATATTCAACAGATATTGATACCCAAATTATCAATCTAATTAAAAGCTTTGTTGATGACAAAGTTTTACCAATAGCCGACAAATATGATACAGAAGATATTTATCCTTTCGAATTAGTGGATGAAATGGCTAATCTAGGTCTATTTGGAATCACTATTCCTGAACAATATGGTGGATTAGGTTTCAATCATTCAACTCTAGCCAAAATATTTGAAGAACTCAGCAAAGGGTGGATGAGCCTTGCAGGAGTCATAGGAACTCACCACATTTTAGCTGAAATTGTTTCAAATTTCGGAAATGAAACTCAAAAGAAATCCTTCCTGCCAAGGATGGCAAAAGGTGATTTAAGGGGTGGGTTAGCCTTAACAGAATCTTCTTCGGGTACGGATGTTCAAAATATTTCAACTAAAGCAGAAAAGGATGGCGAGGAATATGTTATCAATGGTTCAAAAATGTTCATATCTAATGGACAAAACGGTAATGCATTTGCAGTTCTAGCTAGAACAAAACCAAAATCTGAAGAACCCCTCCACAGAGGATTAAGTTGCTTTATAGTTGAAAAGCCTGTCCATGGTTTAACAGTAGCTCAAAAATTGGATAAATTGGGATACAGAGGCATCGATACATGCGAGTTATTATTCGAAAATGTCAGAGTGCCTGCAGAAAATCTCATAGGTGATATTGAAGGAGTTGGATTCAAACAAGTAATGAGTGGTCTAGAATCTGGTCGAATAAATGTTGCGGCCCGCGCAGTTGGAGTTGCAACTGCCGCCTTTAATTCAGCAATTAAATATGCCCAAAAAAGAGAAACTTTCGGAAAACCTATTGCTGACCACCAAGCAATTCAATTTATGCTTGCGGACATGGCAACAAAAATCGAAGCTGCTAGGTTATTAACTTACGAAGCTGCCAAGAAAAAAGATTCCGGTGAACGAGTTGATTTAAATGCAGGAATGGCAAAACTATTCGCTAGTGAGATGTGTGGTGAGGTAACCATGGATGCCATGAGAATTCATGGCGGATATGGCTATGTAAAAGGATTACCTATTGAGCGTTTTTATAGGGAGGCTCCTCTGATGATTATTGGAGAAGGAACAAATGAAATTCAAAAACTTGTGATAGCACGTAGGCTGTTAGATAACTATAATATTAACTTATAGAACAAAAGGTACAAATAAGCATGATTCATGATGCATCAAAAGATTCTAGGAAATTTTTCGAGGATTTTTCCAGCGGGGACATTTTTAAACATTGGCCGGGGAAAACAATCACTGAAATGGATAACCACATGTTTTCTCTTATGACCATGAATCACAATCCTTTGCACATTGATCATAATTACATGGCCTCTCATGAACATAAACAACCATTAGTAAATGGTTTGCTTACAATAAGTATTGTGGTTGGTATGAGCGTGGCTGACCTATCAATTGACGCAATCGCAAATCTAGGATATGAAAACATTCGGCACAATGCGGCTGTGTTTCATGGTGACACAATATACGCTGAGAGCAAAATACTAGATACACGTGAGTCCAAATCAAAATCAGACCGTGGAATAGTACATTTGGAAACTTGTGCTTATAACCAGAAAAAAGAACTAGTACTCACACTGCAAAGAAGCTTTTTATCAAGAAAGAGGTCGACTGATCTATGAGAAAAGTAAATAGTGAATATACAGTATCTGTTAACTTTGACCAACGATTATATGCACAGGATATTGCCGGCTCTATAGCCCATGTTGAGATGCTCGCAGAACAACAAATACTTACTACCTCTGACTCAAAACAAATAGTTAAAGGATTGTTGCAAATACGTCATGAAATCGAATCAGAAAGTTTTCAGTGGGACTTTCAGCTTGAAGATTTGCATATGAATATCGAGAACAGACTTCATGAAATTATTGGCCCTGTTGCTGGGAAAATGCATACTGCCAGGTCTAGAAATGATCAGGTTTCACTTGATTTGAGAATGTATGTAAAAGAATCAATAATCAAAATTCGTAAAAATATCTCCAGTCTTCAAATGGTTTTAATACAGCTAGCCGAATCAAATTTAAATACGGTCATGCCTGGATATACACACCTCCAGCAAGCCCAACCAATTTTATTTGCACACCACATGCTAGCTTACTTTGAAATGTTGACAAGAGACGACTTACGGTTTAAATACGCATATAATTCGTCTGATGTTTTACCATTAGGAAGTGGTGCACTCGCTGGAGTACCCTATCCAATAAATCGTGAAACAGTAGCAAAAAAATTAGGATTCTCAAGAATCTCACAAAATAGTATGGACGCTGTTTCAGATCGTGACTTCTTGGTTGATTTTCTTTCGTCTTCTTCAATACTAATGATGCACTTGTCGAGATTTTCAGAGGAATTAATCATTTGGTCATCAACCGAATTTGGATTCGTAGAACTATCTGAAGATTTTTCAACCGGAAGTAGCATCATGCCTCAGAAAAGAAATCCGGATTTCGCAGAACTCGCACGCGGTAAGACTGGTAGGGTTTTTGGATCGCTTTTTGGATTACTAACAGTACTAAAGGGATTGCCCCTAACTTATAATCGAGATTTGCAAGAAGACAAAGAAGGATTCTTTGATACCTTTGACACCCTAAATGCAACACTAGAAATATTCATTGAAATGATCGGGTCTATTACGGTAAAACCAAATCAGATGCGCGATACGGCGTTAAAAGGCCAACTCCTAGCCACCGATTATGCTGACTACCTTGTGGGTAAGGGCATACCATTTCGTGAAGCATATGGAATAATCAATCAATTGTCATCTTATGCCATAAAAAATAAACTAGATTTCTCTGAGGTTTCCTTGGATGTGCTAAAACAATTTTCCGAAAAATTTGATCAGGATATAAGTGAAATCTCACTCGAGTCATCCGTTGAAAATAGAAATGTTTCCGGTGGAACATCACAACAACAAGTCAAAATTTCTATAGCTGCTGCTAAATCCCAAATGAAGGGCAAAAATTAATGCAGAATTCATCTGACAAATCAGCTGTAAAGATCGCTCCTAGCATCCTTTCAGCTGATTTCAGCAATCTCGGAAATGATATTTCGATTACTGATAAATCCGGAGCAGACTTATTCCATCTAGATGTAATGGATGGATATTTCGTACCGAATCTAACTTTTGGACCTCAAATGATCAAGTCACTTAGACCTTACACATCTCTTGATTTCGAAGTCCATTTAATGATTCATGAACCAATTAGATATATTTCAGAGTTTGCTGATGCAGGAGCTGATACGCTATTAATACATTTTGAATCGTCTGAAGACATTCAAAAGACCTTGCAAACTGTTTTAAATCATGGCATGAAAGTAGGAATAGTCCTAAATCCAAAAACTCCTGTGAGTGTATTACCCGACCTTTTGGAATTAGTTTCTCAAGTATTGATCATGACAGTAGAGCCTGGATTTGGTGGACAAGGATTCATAGAATCAATGATACCTAAAATCCATCAATCCCGTGAATTAATCGACTCGTATGAATCAAAATCAAACAGTTCCACTAGAAAGATAGACTTAGAAGTTGATGGTGGAATAAATATAGACACCGCAACTAAAGTGGTTGATGCTGGAGCGAACATAATTGTTGCAGGCTCAGCAGTCTATAACAAAACGAAACCAATCAAACAATCAATTTCTGATCTCCGAAACTCACTTATAAGATAGTCAACAAGTTATGCTAATAATGTCAATAGAAACAAGTTGCGATGAAACAGCAGCTGCAATAATAGAAAATGGTCAAATTATCCGTTCCAATGTTGTCGCATCTCAAGCTGAAATGCATTCAAAATTTGGAGGCATTATCCCTGAAATGGCTGCAAGGGAACATATGCTAAATTTAATCCCCGTCATAGATCAAGCATTGAAAATTTCTGGGATAACAATTGACGACATTGATGCAATTGGAGTGACAAATGGACCAGGACTGGCTGGTTCATTGCTCGTAGGAGTAAATACTGCCAAGGGTATTGCCTTCCCAAAGAACATTCCAATCCAAGGTATTAATCACCTCGAAGGGCACATTTACGCTTCATGGCTAGAAGAGAATAATCCCGATGATGAATTTGGATTTCCGTTATTGTGTCTTATTGCCTCAGGCGGACACTCAGATCTGGTTTTAATGAATAATCACCAAGAATTCAATTTGATTGCAAGAACTAGAGATGACGCAGCTGGGGAAGCATTTGACAAAGGTGCTCGAATTTTGGGCTTACCTTATCCAGGAGGACCGTCAATACAAAAATCTGCCTCAAATGGATGCAGTGGAAATTTCAACTTACCCCGACCAAAAATTAACAACTCTTTAGATTTTAGCTTCAGTGGCTTGAAAACCGCACTGCTGCGAGAGGTTCAAACATTAAAGAATTTAAACGATCAGAACAAGAGTGATTTAGCATCCTCCTTCCAAGAAGCAATCACCGACACTTTGATAAGAAATACTCTACAAGCTGCTGAAATACATAATGTCAAAGGGATACTAATAGTGGGCGGTGTTGCAGCCAATCAAAGATTACGAGAAGAAATCAAAAAGCGTTCTCCGATACCTTTAATGATTCCTAAAGTGGAATTCTGCACTGATAATGCTGCAATGATTGGTGCTGCAGCATTTTACAGAATGAAAAATAATCTGACTTTTGAATGGAATATGGATGTAATACCAAATTTGAGCTTTTAGATTTTCGGCAAGTATTGAGTCAAAGTTCGCATTCGGGAAAAAGGTTGCTCACCTTTTTTAATCATATAAAAGCGATTAATGAATTGATAAGCTTCAAAATTCATTAATCTATGACTAAAGAAACATCGGAACTTTTGATTCTTGGAATGAAATTCTAGATATTTTTCTCCAGGGTTTGAAATTCGATCAAAGAGAAGTACAACTCCCAAAGAAATTACTATAATTGCTGCTAACCAACTAAACAAAATACTATCAATCACCAAAAACAGCATTACAGAAACCACCACTGAAAATAATGCCCACAAAAAAGCTGTGGATCCTGAAGACTCAAAGCCGACGTTAACAAATTCTATGTCAATAATTTGGGCAAATTTGGTTTGGACTTCTCCTCCTTTATTACTTAAATAAATGACTCGTGAGTCTGTAAGTAACAAAGCTGGACTCTGAGAAAACCCAGAACCCTTTTTTTGAATTTGAAGCTTGCAATCAATATTTTCTTTTTCAAGTAATACTGATGAATATTGTCCAGATTCTACTGCCTCGGTTAACATAAATTCACTTCCTGAAACTCGATTAGTGGAAAACTCTTCCAGAGTCAACTACCAATGTTTGTCCAGTAATTGTATCAGCCGCACATAAAGAAACAACCTGTTTTGCAATATCTTGTTTATCTGCAGCCTTCTCAAGTATAGATGCGGTTTTAGCTTTTTCCTGATATTCGACATCCAAATTTGCAGTTGCACGAGTGCCTTCTAAATAACCGGGTGCAATACAATTAACTAGGACCTCAGGCGCAAGCGCAACTGCCATACATTTTGTCAAATGGATTAATCCCGCCTTAGAAACTGCATAAGGAATTGAAGAACCTGTAGGACTCAGACCCGCCACACTTGAGATATTTATAATCCGACCGCCGGTGACTTTCATGGCAGAAGAAACCTCTTTCGTTAATAGCATTGGTCCAGTCAAGTTAGTAGCCATAATTTTATTCCATTCATCGAGTGTAAGTGATCCAATATCCTTGAATGGAATCCAAACGTTATATGCTGCATCATTAACCAGAATGTCTACTCTGCCAAAAGTTTCCTTTACAGCCTCAACTAAATCTTGCACATCTTTTTCAATCGTCAAATCACATTGAAATGCTTTTGATTTTACATATTCAGATGATAATTCAGATGCAAAATCATCAGCTTGTACTTTACTTCGAGCATAAACAATCGCAACATTCACTCCTTCTTTAGCTAGAAATGTTGAAATTACTCTACCTAGTCCGCCATTACCACCTGTTACTATCGCAGTTTTACCATTTAATTCCATGAAATTTTCTCCAAAGCGTGAATTATAGATATTTACCAATTATACTTGAATAATGTTCAGGAGATACGACAGATTAAGTAACAAATTGTTTGCAAAATTCTATGATTCTCTAAACACATTGGTAGAATGGAGATTAAAAGATATTAGGGGAAAAATTTGTGGTCGTGCAATAGGAGATATTCTAGAAATCGGAGGTGGAACTGGCGCAAACCTAAAATATTTCAACCAATCTTCATCCTTAACATTTTTAGAACCTAATCCATTTATGTCGGAAATACTCATCAAACATGCTCACAAGCTTAACAAGGATATCAATATTGTCAGCGCTGAGGGTGAATCAATCCCATTTCCTGACTCAAGTTTTGACACCGTCATCACCACACTTACCTTGTGCATGGTAAAGAATATGGAACAAGTAATGAGTGAAATTCATAGGGTCCTTAAACCCGGCGGACAATTCCTTTTCTATGAACATGTAGTAGACAAAAGACCGACTCACAAATTTTTCCAGGTTTTATTAAATCCTTTATGGAAATATTTGACCACAGGTTGTCATCTCACAAGAGATACCGAAAAAGTTATTCGTTCCACAGAATTCGAAACTATTAAAATTGAATCTTTCCAATTGACGATAATCTTTCCAATTTCTCTACCAAATATAATTGGGAATGCTACTAAATCCATCAAAAGTTAACTATGTAGCCAAATACACGTTGTTTGGACTAGAATAAAATCCTAAATCTAAACTTGGATACAATATGAGCAACCTCCCCGCAATAGCTGTAGATGTTGGTGGCACAAACACTCGTGTCGCAATTGTTGATCGTTCAGCAAAAATCTCAAACCGTGTCAACATCTCTACAATGGCACATCTTGGAAAAGACTCATCAATATCACGGATTCTAAATACAATAGAATCCGTGGTTACGCAAATAGGACGCGAAAATATTGCCGGCGTTGGTGTATGTATGCCTGGCCCAATGGATCCTGTAACGAGCGAGTTATATGACCCACCAAACTTGCCTGGATGGGATGGATTAATAATAAAACCAATATTTCATGATTTCTTAAAAACCGTAGTTAAATTTGATAATGACGCTAATATTGCCGCAATAGGGGAATTAAAATTTGGAGCTGGGAAAAATCTTCAAAGCGTCATATACATTACGGTTGGAACTGGAATTGGATGTGGAATTGCAATTAATGGCCAAATGTATGGTGGGAGATTCGGATATGCAGGAGAATTGGGGCATTCTACGATAGATCGAAACGGTCCAAAATGTAATTGCGGCAACATAGGATGTTTAGAAGTCATGGCCAGCGGAACTGCAATGGCGAGAATCGCACGAGAGAAATTAAACGCTGGAGAATCATCTGAACTATCGCTTCTTCATAATTCTGATCATAATCTAGTATCAGCTGAAGAAGTTGCCGAATCAGCTAGGAACGGTGACAAACTTTCATTAGAAATTGTAGATGAAATTGGCACAAACTTGGGGATAGGCATAATCAACACTCTGCACATTTTCGATCCGGAAATTGTCATTATTGGGGGTGGCATGGCACAAAGCATGGACCTTTTAAAGCCGTCAATCGAAAAAGAAATACAAAGGCATGCAATCCGAAGCATCCGAATTAACACACCTCCTATTGTAACTGCGGCTTTAGGTGAAGACGCAAGCATCCTAGGAGCTGCATCTCTAATTTTCGAAGAATTTTAGATTTACCAACTTGAAATTAGTGGATCACTGTAAAGTAGGAGCTTAGCCTCTAAACTAAGGATAGATCTACTGCAAATAATCCTTATAATCTACCTGCATGTCTAATGGAGCTTCATCAAAATCCATTGCCTGAATTGCAACATTAATCGCAGCAAGTAAATCATCATCCAAATCTTCCTCAGATTCTTGTAACTCATCAACAAATTGTAAAATTGCACCACGAGCAACTTCATTCCCTATTATGGCCAATGATTTGACCGCAGCAATTTGTATATCAACATCTTCATCAGACAAATACTTCATCAACCAATTCGCATAATCTCCATCTCCCAGCATTCCAACGGCCTCTATCGAAGAAACAGTAATACTAGGATAAACATCATCAAGATCTGAAAGAATCAATGACAACCAGATTGGGTTTGAGCTAATTCCCATTGCTCTGATTGCACTGGATTTGACGCGGATATTATCACTAAAAAATGCATCCTTAATCAATGTGTTTATATCTTCACCATCAAAATACCCTATCATTTCAAGTGCCATCTGACGCAATAACTGAGGCGAATCAATCTCCTCAGAAAGTATCTTCAGCAATGTAGACTTCAATAAATTCAAGTGCCGTTCGGGATAAGGAACGACACGGGATCTCTCTAAAAATTTTCCTAGGCAATCAGCAGACGCAAGTCTGATACTTTCAGACTCATCTTTGGAAATGAACGAGGTGAAAACGGGAATCAAACTCCTGTCATCATTTTCCCACAATCCATCGATCGATTTAAGTTTTATCTGCTCAGATTCATGTAATAACATTGATTTAAAAACTATTGAAAAATCAAAACTGATATTTGTATCAGCCAAAACTTTTAAGCGCGACAAAATACTTACTAAAGGCTCATCATTCATTAAATCCCAAATGGATTTTACTTCTCCAAACTCCCGTAGTCCTATTCCCGAAAGCATCGACAAATCCAGATCTTCTATATACTCTTCATCCCACAGGATCTCTTTGATTGTTCTTTCAGTATTCATTAACTGCCGAAATATTCAACTTACAAATTCAAATAACTATTTTACTTTTGATTAATTAAATCATGGTAAAATCTTCGTACAGTTAAGCAGTGCATATATATACTGTCAAGGAATACACATGAAACACGTAATCGTTTATCGAAACAAAGAAAGATATGCTGGTTGGCCAGCAAATTATGGTATATGGAATTGGGGAGATGAAATCGTTACCGGATTTACTTTGACTTACCATGACAACCAAGGCGGTTTTCACTATAGAGACAAAGACAAAGTCACTGAAACAATACAATCCAGGAGTCTTGATGGAGGAATGACTTGGACTAATTCACCAGCACCTCTTATCGCACCAGGAAATATCGGTTTAGCATCAGATGAACACATGAATCTAGATTTAGGTCCGGTGGAAAACAGAGTCAACGCTCCAAAACCATTCAATGGTTCAATTGATACTACAACGCCCGATTTCTCACTTTTATGTTCCAGGAATGCTCTGAAAGCTGGGGCATCTTCATGGTTCTATATTTCAAAAGATAGATGCCATCATTGGGACGGTCCTTATACAATACCAATGTTCAACCAACTTGGTATTGCAGCTCGAACAGACTATTTAACATATGGACCTCAAAACCCGAAGAAACTTACGTTACTACTTTCATCAACTAAGCCAGATGGCGACCAAGGAAGAGTATTTTGTGCCCAATCTACAGACGGAGGTCAAAATTTTCTATTCAAATCTTGGTTAAGAGAAAACCCAGAAGGTCTCGACATCATGCCATCATCTGTAAAACTTGATTCTGGAAGTATTATTACTGCAGTTAGGTGTCGCAATACCATTCAAAATCATTGTTGGATAGATCTAATAAGAAGTGATGATGATGGAGCAAACTGGAATTATATCTCTACCCCAGTACCTGAAACTGGGATTGCAGGGAATCCTCCGGCAATGTTAAAACTGCCGGACAATAGAATCGCCCTAATGTATGGATATAGATCTTATAATAGTTTCAACAGTTATTTTAACGACCCACAATCAGGGATTCACTGTGTAATAAGTGAAGACGAAGGGGAAACTTGGAACACGAAGGTTACCCTTCGTGAAGATGCCGGTAATCAAGACATAGGATACCCAAGGGCTATTGTACGAGAAGATGGTCAAATCGTAGTTGTATATTACTACAACGACTCCACTGAAGGAGAAAGATATATTGCTGCAACGATTTGGAAACCCTAATAAATAAGCTCATGCCTAGAAGAAAACATCCCCAACTATCAGCCCCCGAAGTCATGTCCTATCTTGAAAAAGATTATGGCACTCCAAAATGGGAGCTACGTTATGACCCTACATTCGAGCTAATTTACACTATTTTATCGCAACATACTTCAGATATTAATTCGGAACGAGCCTTTAAAAGCCTGGTACGAAAATTCAAAACTGTTGAAGCAATATCAAATGCAGAAGAAAGTGAAATAGAAATTGCTATCAGAATGGGTGGACTATCTAAAATCAAAGCACCTAGAATCAAGCGAGTCCTGAATCAGATTTATGCAGAATTAAAATCATTCGATCTTTGGTTTCTTAAAGAAATGCCCATGAATGAAGCAAAGGATTGGCTAAAAAATCTTCCAGGGATTGGGCCTAAAACTGCAGCAATAATACTTTGTTTTTCATTAGGGATGCCTGCAATGCCAGTAGATACTCACATTTTTAGAGTTTCAAAAAGATTGGGACTGATTGGAAAAAAAGTGAATGCTGACGCCGCCCATGACATTTTAGAACCTATGGTAAATCCTCATGACGTATTCGCATTTCATATGCAATTAATTCAACATGGTAGAACTATTTGCAAAGCAATTAAACCTAAATGCGAATCTTGTGTGATTTCGGAAAGATGTCCTAGCTCCAAGAATAACTAATTTCGAAATCACCACAATTTCATCGAATCCAGAAGTATCTTATGGATTTCTTCACGATCAACAAACCTTGGAGATAAGTCTACAACTCGCTTCTGTGGTAGAGTTCCATCTACTAAAGCATTCAAATCAGATTCTGAATACCCAACTGCTTCAAGACCATTTGGAACTCCTATTTGACGAATAATATTTATTATTGCTTGTGCTAATGCTTCTCCAGCATCTTCATCTGTTAATCCTTGGACATCAAAACCCATAGCTTCCGCAGCTTCCAGATGCCTTTTAGGATCAGCCAGTGCAGTATACCTAAAGACCGCTGGGGCAGTTAAAATTACAGATATCCCATGAGGAATTAAAGGAGAATCTTCAGGATAACCTTCAACAATGAAATCTTTGACCATTCCGGAAATTGGATAGGACATACCATGTGGTAAATGACAACCAGCATTTCCAAATCCAATCCCAGCAAATGTAGCAGCGAGAATCATTTGTGTGCGTGCCTCATGATTTAATGGATTTTGAACCGCCTCAACAATATTTTCACCAACCATCTCCACTGCCTTAATTGACCAAATATCACTGATAGGATTTGAACCCTGATAGGTCGGTCTCATATCTAGCTTATCGGGCGCATTCCTTTTCTGATATGGCAAAGCAGTATAAGATTCTAATCCATGACAAAGAACATCTAACCCACTAGATGCAACAACCATCCCTGGTAGAGTTTTCGTATGCAAAGGATCTACTAAGCCCATAACAGGCCTAAGTGCACGACTAGAAATCCCGGTTTTAGCTTTCATTTCCAAAAAATCAAATATTGAAACTCCTGTCGTTTCACTGCCTGTTCCAGAAGTAGTAGGAATTGCAAATAATGGTTTCAAAGGACCGGGCACTGGAACAGCTTTCCCAATCGGAGCGTTAACATATTCCAAAAAGTCAGCAGGATAAGTCGCATAAAGATTTGCCGCTTTAGCGGTATCAATACTTGAACCTCCACCTACAGCAACATAACCATCAAATTGTCCATCAATAGCAAACCTTATAGCTTCTCTGAAAGATTCATCGGTGGGTTCCACTCTTACTTGATCAAATACTTTTACCTTAATTCCCTCTTTTTGAATAGACAAAATTGCCTGATCAACTGATTCATGTTTTGACATGACTTGATCCGTAACCAACATAACATTAGTTACCCCCAACCGGCTCAATTCAAAGCCTAATTCCTGAGTGACTCCAGGTCCAAATTTCACACTGGAAGTATCCATTGTAACTATAGTTTCATAATTTCCTTCAACCATAAAATCACCTTTTTGATTCGTTTAGTTTCTAAGTTTATTAATAGTAAATGTCTGCGTCAATGCAATCTTAATCACTCTAAATATCTTGTCGAAGTTTTTCCCGAAGATTATACTTATAGAATAAGTAGGAGAAAATCATGAAAACAGGAATTATTAACGTTACTGGATATGCTGGATCTGAAGCTGCACGTATCATTCATCAGCATCCAGAATTCGAAATCACTTCAATTACCGGACGTAGTGCTGCAGGTAAAAACATTGGTGATGTTTTTCCTCACTTAGAATCGGTAAATTTAAAAATCACTGAGGAAATAGATGGAAGTCCCGACTTAATCATTTCGGCACTTCCGCATGCTGCAAGTGCTCAAAGTCTCGAACCATTAATAAACAGCGGATTTAAAATTTTGGATCTTAGTAGTGACTTCAGGTTAAAAGACATCCCAACGTACGAAGAATGGTATAAAGTTGAACACCCTACACCAGATCTTGTACCGAAATCAGTATATGGACTTCCTGAATTACATCTCGATGAGATTTCAACCGGGAATTTAATTGCCGTGCCTGGATGCTACCCGACTGCTAGCATTTTAGGATTAGCACCCGCAGTTGAATCTGGCATCATCACTTCCGATATAGTAATTGATGCAAAGTCCGGTGTTTCTGGAGGAGGCAGAAGTTTTTCTCTAACAAACCATTACTCTGAGGTGAATGAAAATGTGATGGCCTATTCCGTAGACGGGCACCGTCATTTACCTGAAATTTCTCAAGAATTGAATCAACTTCAAGAAAAACAATCCTCACTTAGTATCACGTTCTTAACTCACCTAGTACCAATGACACGCGGAATAATGTCCTCCTGTTATGCACCATTAAATGAAAATATAGCTTCCATGAAAGATGTAAAAAAGGTTGTGAATGAGATATACCAAGATTACTATTCGAACTCTCCTTTTACTAAAATCGTTGAATCTCCTCCTATGACGAAACATACCCTTGGAACCAACATGTGCCTGATATATCCAACGGTAGATTTACGCACTAACCGTCTAATAGTGATAAGCTGTATTGATAACCTCATCAAAGGAACCGCTGGTCAAGCGGTACAAAGTATGAATATCATGTGTGGTTTTGAAGAAACTATGGGATTAACAAACCTAGCTATTTATCCATAACCACCATCAATTAATTGTGGCCCCATCGTCTAGAGGCCTAGGACGACGCCCTTTCAAGGCGTAAACACGGATTCGAATTCCGTTGGGGCCACTCCCATTCACAAAGTTCCCCGTTGACAGTTGGCATATATAAATTTACTATCCAGCCTATACAATATTTACTTTTGAGGCATCATAATGGTAGAAACAGCAAAACTTATCAAAAAGCCCGATCTAGACAGCCGAATCCAAGCAATCCAAGAAGATGGATACACATATTTCCCAAAATCCCTTACTCCAAAAGAGGTAACTGAACTTAAAAAGGCAATGGATGAAATGGTCCCGGTAGAAGAAAGCTTCAACCGGAACTATACTTCTAAAAGAGAAGGCTTTATAAACCGACACATAAATAATGCTTTCAACCATAATCCGATTTTCTTAAAATTCCTTGATAGACCGGATGTGATTGAACTAGCTGAAGCACTTCATGGAAAAGATTGTCATATCATCGGAATGACTGCTTGGGTGACTGGGCCTGGTAGACCAGATCAACAACTTCATTGTGACTGGCTACCTCTAAAATTACCTGAAGATATCCTCTCGGATCCTCGAGTTAATCTACCTGTTTGGGTTACTACTACACACTATTATCTTAATGATCTGTATGAAGATTTGGGGCCAACAAAATTTATCCCCGGATCCCACAAGTCTGGTCGCTCTCCCAATGGTGACAAAGAATGGAATGGAATCGGTGAGCAAAGCATCATGTGTAATGCGGGGGATGCACTAACTTTTCGTTGCGAGGTATGGCATAGGGGAACATCTAACAAGAGTGATGAAACAAGATATTTGCTACAAGTTCACTACGCAAATAGAATGATCACTCAAAAATTCCCACCATATTTAAATAAATTCCAGTTCGATCCAGATATTCTTGCTCAATGTAACGAAAGACAACTAAGGTTGTTAGGTGACCACACAGGAAGCAACTACGACTAAAAAATACGTATAAAAACTTTTAACTCACCGTAGCTGACAATTCTTTTTTAACCAAGTCCCAATCAATTTCATACCCAAGTCCTGGTTTGTCTGGTGCGTGAACAAACCCTTCAGAGTCCACTTGAATATCTTCTACCAAACCAAACTGATTGGCACCAGTACAAGGGAAAACTTCATAAAATTCACAATTAGGAACTGCCATCGTTACATGAAGATTCGCAACATTGTTTAGAGAATTTCCTCCATGATGTATCTCACAATTCATATTGAATCCTTCAGCAAGATTACACAGTCTCACTAGTGGTGTGATCCCGCCTGTCACAGCAACATCTCCTCTTAGAAAGTGAGTGGCATTTTGAGTAATCCAAGTCGCCATTCCATAGAATCTTCCTGGAGCAAATTCTGTAGACATTATAGGAATATCAAGTTTAGAAGTTAATTTAACATAATTATATATGTCCTCTTCAACAAGCGGATCTTCATACCAATAAAACCCTAAACTTTCTATAGCTCTACCTACTCTCAGCGCGTTCTCATACCTATATGCCCACATGGAATCTAGCATCAATTTCATATCATCTCCGACAGCATCTCTCACTGCTTCAGATATCTCTATGTCATAAGAAGGATCCCCATGTGGATGTATTTTATGAGCTTGCCACCCTAAATTCTTGAAATGCAGTGCTTCTTCAGCATATTCTTCTTTTGTCTGATGAAAAGCGGTACTAGAATATGCAGGAACCTTATCTTTACAAGTTCCAAGGAGTCTATGAATTGGCAAATTGGCTTTTTTACCATTGATATCCCAAAGACAAATATCAATCGCTCCAATTACATACGTCGAAACAGATCGATTTTGTTTCCACATTTCCCACCAAATTTTACCAATATCCTGTGGGTCTCGGCCCATAATTATTGGTTTAATAAACTGAATTAATCCTTTAACAAAGTGGTCAGCACCCATTCTAGAATTCCCCAAAAAAGCATGCCCATTAATACCCTCATCAGTTGATACCGTGACAATACCCAATTGACTCAAAGCCCTAGCTTTAAATGTAACACCTGAGTCTACACCTGTTCCCCATGGTTCAGATTTCCAATTAAACAATTCTACTTTTACATCAGTGATTTTCATAATTACCCCTTCAATACTCCAAATCTTATATACAAATCATCCTCCGCCAACTGCACGGACAATTTCAATTCTATCAAGATGTTTAAAAATGACGCTCACATATTTTTCTCTATGAAGAACTTCTCCATTGTATGCTACAGCTACATGATTAGTATTAATGGATAAAGATTCAAGATATTCCATTAATGAGACTGGATTTTCTAAAACTATTTTCTCACCATTAACTGTTACTTCAATCATTTCAATACCAAATTATTTATTTAACAACTCGTAAAAACTTCTAGCCACTTTCTCTGGGTCATGACTTTTACTGAACGCTCTGATCATAGCCACACCTTGTGCTCCAGATTGAATACAATCAAGAACATTACTCTGAGTAATACCTCCGACTGCGATGATCGGAATATCTATCTCCCCTCTCAGTGAAGCTAGAAACCCCAACCCATTCGGTTCAATATCTTCATGTGTCTCAGACTTAAAAACAGTACCGCATAACAAAAAATCTGCTCCATCATTTTGTGCTTCAATAGCACCTTCTATTGAGTGAATAGACCGTCCAATCAAAAGACTATTCCCACAAATCTTCCGTGTATCTTGAACAGACAAACTTGATTCTTTTAACTGAACACCATCTGCACCAGATGCGATAGCAACGTCAATCCTATCATTGACAACAAATAATGCTTTCTCAACAGTAATCGAACGAATTTCAAGCGCCAAAGAATATAACTCACCCGGGGACTTTTTGGCGTTCCTCAATTGGACCATATTAACACCACCCCGGACAGAGCTAGAGATTCGGTCCAATAGATCTCGATCACTCTGACATGAAGAATCTTCAGTAATCATACATATGGAGGGCAATTGTATTCGCCCCATAGCATCAATCCTTTTTAGAAGAAATCAATCCTTGTGTTGGACTGCTAGCTTGGCCTGAACTCTGTCTTGAAATCCTACCAGCCATGAAAGCCTTCCTTCCTGCTAAAACTCCATCTTTAAAAGCATCTCCCATCATCACAGGATCTGCTGCTTGAGCAATGGCGCTGTTTACCAACACCGCATCAGCACCCATTTCTAAAGCCAGGGATGCATCCGATGGAACCCCCAGACCGGCATCAACAATAACGGGAACAGTCGATTCTTTAACAATGGTAGTAATTTCTTCAAATGTCTGAATCCCATTACCCGACCCAATAGCTGAACCTAGGGGCATTACAGTTGCACAACCGGCTTCTTCTAAATTCATAGCCAAAATTGGATCAGCATGTATATATGGTAATACAACAAATCCTTCGGCAATTAATTCCACTGCAGCCTCATAAGTCCCTATCGGATCTGGCAAAAGATAATCTGGGTGAGGAACAACTTCTAACTTGATCCAATTGGTTTTTGTGACTTCCCTAGCTAGCTTAGCAGTCAATACAGCTTCCTCGGCAGAACGGCATCCGGCAGTATTAGGTAAAATTGTATATTTCTCCCAATCAAACAAATCCAACACAGTTTTTTCGTTGGGATTTGATAAATCTAACCTTCGGATTGCCACCGTAAGGATTTCGGCACCTGAAGATTCAATAGATTTGATCATCTCTTCATTATTTCTATATCTTCCAGTACCAAGCATTAATCTCGAGGAAAACGTTTTGCCTGCAATTATTAATTGATCATCCATTGCATCTAATCCTTTTGAAAATCCAAATATCCTATTCCAAGTCCTATTGTAATAATATATAAAATGTAAAGAAATCACATCACTAAAACAAAAATGATCGTATCAAATTTTTAAGGCGCAGCCAAACATGACAAATATTCGTCACTTCACAGCAACTGGATTTATAGTTCACGATAACCACGTTCTTCTACATTGGCATAACAAAGTAAAGGAATGGCTTCCTCCTGGAGGACATATTGAGGAAAATGAAGATCCAATGCAAGCAGTGATTAGAGAAATATACGAAGAGACAAATCTAAATGTTACTGTTGTACCTACACACCCAGCGATTCAATTTAATTATCCAGAACAAGTACATGCTCCCGTTACCATAATGATTGAAGACATAGACGATCCGATTGATGGATTTCATCAACACATTGATATGATTTATTTCTGCAGGATTTCTGACAAGAAGAACTCTGTTCCAGAAGGATGGGTATGGATTTCAAAAGATGACATAGCAAATAGAAAATCAATCTTCAATGGAATAGATATAACTCAACCACCACCAAATGACGTTACATTACTAGCGTTGCAAGCATTAGAAATAATCAACAATGACAATGCATATTATTAATCATTATATGCTAGCATTCACTAATATTAATTATGGGAGGTAAGCATTGCAAAAACATGAAATTGCCGTAATCAGAGGAGACGGCATAGGCATAGAAGTTGTAGAAGAAGGTTTAAAAGTCCTAAATGCTGTTGGCACAAAACATGAAATCCAATGGGAATTTACTGAATATCCATGGGGATCTGATTATTATTTTAAACACAATGAAATGATGCCAACCGATGGTCTAAACGAACTTAAAAGTAAAGAAGCAATTTTTTTAGGGGCGGTGGGTCATCCAGAAATCCAAGATCATATTACACTTAACGGTTTGTTATTGCCTATTCGCAGGACATTTGATCAATATGTATGTGAACGCCCAAATATTCTATTTCCTGGAATTACTTCACCATTATCAGATAAGAAAGCATACGACATTGATATGGTAGTTATAAGAGAAAACACAGAAGGAGAATATGCGAATGTTGGGGGTTTTTTGTATAGCGGATTCCCGGAAGAAGTAAGTGTCCAAGCAGGCATTTTCACTAAAAGAGGTTGTGAACGTGTCATAAGATATGCCTTTGAATTAGCTCGCAGAAGAAAGAAAAACCACCATGTGACTTCTATAACCAAATCTAATGCACAAGGATACGGAATGGTTCTATGGGATAACACATTCTCTGAGGTATCAAGTCTCTATCCTGATATTTCTACAAACTCACTTTTAATCGATGCGGCATGTATGGATTTCATCAGAAAGCCCGAAGCATTTGATGTTGTTGTAGGTAGTAATTTATTTGGAGATATTCTTACGGACATTGCTGCAATTATTACAGGCAGTATGGGGCTCGCATCCAGCGCCAATTTGAATCCATCAGGTGAATTCCCTTCGATGTTTGAACCAACACATGGAAGCGCTCCAGATATTTCTGGAAAAGGAGTAGCCAATCCAATGGCACAGATTTTGACAGCAGCAATGATGGTAAGACATCTAGGCCACGACAAGCCTGCGACTGAAATTGAAAAATCTGTACTTAAAGTCTTAGCTGATGGAAAAATTGTTACACCTGATCTTGGGGGAGATGCCAGCACTTCTGAAGTCGGTAACGCGATCATTAACAATTTAGATAAAATATAAGATAATTGAATTAACTTTCTTAGAAATGGAGAAAATCTATGACTTCAATAAACCTTTCTGATGCAGAAAAAATTATATCCGGTGCCCGACAAAAAATGACTGAACTGAATTTGAAAATGAGTATTTCTGTTGTTGACCCAAGGGGCGATCTTATTGCCATGATTCGCGAGGATGGTTCATCCTGGCGAACTCCCATGATATCCCATGGAAAAGCAGTAGCCTCAGCTTGTTTTGGTTTGCCTAGTGTTCAACTTGAAGAACGTGCTTCATCACCAATTTTTAATGCTTTCACGACCATTCAGAATGGACATTTTATAATGGGACAGGGAGCTCTTCCAATTTTCCAAAATGGTGAATTAGTAGGCGCGGTCGGAGCAAGTGGAGGTCTACCCCAAGAAGATGAAGACGTAGTGCAGGCAGGAATTACCACTGCTGGCCTAAAAACTTCAGCCTAAATTTATTATTTAAACGGAGACAAATAATGTCTGTGCTTAGGCGATCTGAGAAGATTTTTGACCACCAATCAATTGAAGCAAAATGGCAAAACGCTTGGTTGCAAAATAAATTATACAATGTTCGCGAAGATACTAATCTTCCAAAATGGTATGAACTCACAATGTACCCTTACCCCTCGGGGGATCTACATGTTGGACATTGGTATGCAATGTCTCCAGCTGATGCTCATGCAAGATATAAACGTATGAACGGATTCAATGTATTACATCCAATGGGTTTTGACGCATTTGGACTCCCAGCTGAAAACGCTGCTATCAGTCGTGGAATTCATCCATATAAATGGACAATGGGCAATATATCGAATATGCGTCGTCAACTCAAATCTATGGGAAGCATGTATGACTGGAATAGAGAAATAGTGACGTGTGAACCAAGCTACTACCAGTGGAATCAATGGTTTTTCCTTCAACTTTACAAAAATGGACTAGCTTATCGAGACTTTGCTCCCGCTAACTGGTGCCCAGGATGCAACACGGTTTTAGCAAATGAACAAGTTTTAAATGATGGCACATGCGAAAGATGTGATTCTTTGGTGGAACGAAGAGAATTAAATCAATGGTTTTTTAAAATCACCCAATACGCGGAAGAACTCCTAGATCATTCTGAGATAGATTGGCCGAACAAAATCAATGTGATGCAAACTAATTGGATAGGTAAAAGTACTGGCACTGAGATAAATTTTGACATCACTGAATTCAATCTTAAAACAACAGAGTTGACCGCTTTCACCACTCGAATTGACACAGTTTTTGGAGTTACATTTGTGGTACTGGCCCCCGAACACCCGGTTGTAGAGGAAATCACTACACCAGAAAATCTAGACGCAGTTAACGCATATATCAACAAAGCGAGACACCAATCTGAAATCGAAAGACTTTCGACTGAAAAAGTCAAAACCGGTGTATTTACAGGTTCTTATTGTATTAACCCAATGAATGGAGAAAGGATCCCTTTGCTTGTCGGAGACTACGTCTTAATGACTTATGGTACCGGTGTGGTAATGGGGGTTCCAGCACATGACCAAAGAGACTTTGAATTTGCTGAGAAATATCAATTGCCTGTGCGAGTAGTGGTCGCACCAAATGATTGGGATGGAGAAAAGTTAGAAAAAGCGTTTACAAATCCAGGAATTCAGGTTAATTCAAATCAATTCGATGGGCTAGATAATTATGAGGGCATCGAAAAGATTTCTGATTATATTGAAGAAAATTCGATAGGTAGACGAACCACAAATTACAGAATGAGAGATTGGTTAATTTCTCGTCAGAGATATTGGGGAACTCCTATACCAATCATTTATTGTGAAAAATGTGGAACTTTACCTGTTCCAGAAACAGATTTGCCAATAGTCCTTCCAGAAGACGCAGAATTCAGACCTACTGGAGAATCGCCTTTAAAATTCAATCATGATTTTTTAAATGCTGAATGTCCAAACTGTGGAAATGCAGCACAACGTGAAACAGACACAATGGACACCTTCGTTGATTCATCATGGTATTTCCTTAGATTCACAAACCCTGATTTTTCCGACGGCCCTTTCGACCCCCAAAACCAATCTGATTGGGGAATGGTGGATCAGTACACCGGAGGAGCTGAACACGCAGTAATGCATCTCTTGTATTCCAGGTTTTTCGTTAAAGCATTAAGAGATTTGGGGATAGTTCATGCGAATGAACCTTTTAAAAGATTGTTCAATCAAGGAATTATATTAGGACAAGATCACGAGAAAATGAGCAAATCTAGGGGAAATGTAGTAGCTCCAGATGAATATGTAGAAGAGTTTGGTGCTGATACTGTTAGGTGCTTCCTAATGTTCTTAGGGCCTTGGGATCAAGGAGGAAGTTGGAGTGATGAAGGTATAAATGGGATGTCACGTTGGTTAAACAGATTATGGGATATTTCAAATAGAGATCCATTACTAATAGATGAATTTGAGACTGATCAAAATGCTCAAAAGGAAATCCAACGTATAACTCACAAAACTATCCGAAGAGTAACGGAAGATCTCGAGAAATTTAAATTCAATACAGCTTTAGCTGCGCTGATGGAGCTAACAAATGAACTCAATAAATATTGGGAATCAAAAACCATCACATCAGATGATTGGAATTTCTCCATCAAGAATCTAATTTTAATGCTTGCGCCAATGGCTCCACATGTTTCAGAGGAACTATGGGAAAAACATCAACACAAATTCAGTGTTCATACCCAATCATGGCCAAGCTGGGATGATCAAATCGCCGCAGACGAAATATTTACAATGGTTGTTCAAATCAATGGAAAAGTCCGAGACAAAATTGTAGTCCCGGTTTCAATTAAAGAAGATGAAGCTCATGAGACAGCACTCTCTAGCCCAAAAATCGCAACACATCTTGAAAATGCAGAGTTGCGGAGAATTATATACATACCTGGGAAACTGGTGAATATTGTCGCTAACTAATTGGTTAATCGATCTAGTTCGAACATACTAATATCAAAGTCTAGTTCTTGGTTGTCAACTAAAGCCGCAAGAATTTCACCTACGACACTGCAATATTTGAACCCATGACCCGAAAATCCAGCTGCTACAAACACGTTATTCAATTGCGGCAACCTATCAATTATAAAATGCTCATCAGGACTATTGCTAAACATACATACTTTCGCCTGAATCATTTCATAATCAGCCATAGGGAAATACTTCGAAACACATCTTCTGAGAGCTTGTTCGTCAGCTGAGGTTACTATTGACCTGTCAAGATTATCAGGGTCAACATTTTCATATAAATGATGGTAGAGTCCTATCTTGAAACCTGGAATATCATATTGAGGAAAGCCATAATATCTGCCCTCTGGAACCAATAAATTGAAAACTGGAAAATTCTCAGGATCAAACGCATTTGAAGAACCCACATCAAACCAACCCATCACTTGTCTCTCAGGCACAACTTTTGATTCCAAATCAGGCAATATTTTCCCTGTCCAAGCACCTGATGTGAAGATCAGATTCTCAGACTCATATTCTCCACAATTCGTTTGAATTCTTACAGTTTCAGAATCGATTACTTCCCAGCTAAGCACGCGCTCGTCAGTATGTAATTCAGCTCCCATTTCACAAGCTAGCTCTACAAATGCACTAATACATCTTTCAGGTTCTAAAAATCCTCCATCTGGTTGAAGCACTGACATCAAATGGTCAGGTAATTGATATCCAGGAAATCGTGAAGAAATTGCACTTCCATCCAAGACCTCATAAGGCAAATTATGTAATTCGCATGATTCTTTAGAACCTTTAAAGACAATACTTTCTGGCGGACCAATATCTATTGATCCGGTGGTGTGAAGCAATTTTTTCTTAGATAACTGCTGAAGATCGCCCCACAGTTCATAACCCCTTTTCATCATTGGCACATAAGATGGGTGCTCATAGTATGCTAGTCTTATAATTCTAGTAGACCCATGTGATGAACCCAGTTCATGAGCAAGATCAAATTGCTCTATTCCTAATACATTTTTGCCTCTTCGTCTTAATTCAAATAAAGTTGCGCTGCCCATCCCACCAATTCCAACAACTATACAATCATACTTAGGCATCAATTCCTCTATCAGAATTTATCTATACAAATCAGAACCATATCATATAATACTCTACAGAATATTTATTTTTGGAGAATGGAATGAATTACACAATAACTGTTCTTCCTGGTGATGGAATTGGCCCGGAAGTAATTACTGAAGCAGTAAAAGTCATGAATGCTGTTGGCGAGAAATTTGGACACATTTTTACCCCTCAATCTGGTCCTGTAGGAGGCAATGCAATAGATGATTTCGGAACTCCTCTACCTGAAGAAACAAAGGACCTTTGCGAGAATACCGATGCAATATTATTTGGAGCGGTTGGAGGACCAAAGTGGGATGACCCACAAGCTAAAACACGTCCTGAAGACGGAATTTTAGCTATTCGCAAAAATCTTGGATTGTTTGCAAATCTTAGACCAGTGAAAATTTTTCCTCAATTAATAAATTCTAGCCCAGTTAAACCGCACATCCTGCAAGATGTAGATATGCTAATCATCAGGGAACTTACAGGGGGACTTTATTTTGCTGAACCGAAAAAACGATGGGAAGAAGATTCCGAGAGAAAGGCTGTAGACACTCTTTTATATTCAGAACATGAAATTGAACGGGTTGTAAAAGTCGCATTTGAATTAGCAAAATCAAGAAAACAACATGTAACATCAGTGGACAAAGCCAACGTACTCGAATCAGGTAGGCTTTGGCGAGAAGTAACTATCGAGGTATCAAAAGAATATCCTGAAATCGAGTTAGATCATTTATTAGTTGACAATGCTTCCATGCAACTGATCCGAGAACCTTCAAGATTCGACGTAATCGTAGCTGAAAATACTTTTGGTGATATATTGACTGATGAAGCTTCAATATTGTCTGGTTCAATGGGAATGCTACCTAGTGCTAGTCTAGCAGGAACCCCTGGAAGTACCGAATCAAGTGTAAATCTTTTTGAACCTATCCATGGTAGTGCTCCAGATATTGCAGGGCAGGGGATTGCAAATCCTATTGGAACAATTCTTAGTATGGCATTAATGCTACGTTATTCTCTCCACCTATACAATGAAGCAGATGCAGTGGAAAGAGCTGTAGAAGGTGTTTTGTCTGAAGGATTCAGGACTACCGATATTTCATCAGACGGTGGTGAAATTGTAGCCACTCAACGCATGGGGGATCTGATTGCAGGAAACATCTAAGTATTAGAATTTAGTTGTTCGGAATTGTGTTCCAATCTAAACTATCAAAAATCTCTAACCTTTTCGAAATGAATTGTAAATGATTCCAAGTAGAATCTTCTATAAAGATTCCGTTAGCTTTATTTAAGGAAATGTTTTTCGACTCAATTTCTCCAGGGTACAAAACTTCCTCAACACCTTGACGAGAACTAGAACTTTTAAGATATTTTGCGAATTCTGTAACCTCAGCTTTAAACTGCTCTAAAGGCAAAAATGCTTCCACATTGAAAACTGCCATAAAACAACCATCATTGTGCCTTCCAGAGGGCTCATGCCCAAATCCTAATCCCGTTAAAATTCCAGAAAAAATCTCAATCATTACAGACAATCCATATCCCTTATGGCCCTCATTCCCTCCCAATGGGAGCAAAACACCACCTTCTTTAAGCGAAGAAGGATCAGTTGTAGGTTTGCCTTCATTATCCAATATCCACCCTTCGGGGACTTCATCCCCCCTCACGGCTGCAAGATTTAGTTTCCCGGCTGCGGCAGCACTCGTTGCCATATCAACAAATAAGGGTCCTTCTAAATTACTTGGCATTGCAATACATATAGGATTAGTTCCAAGCCTAGCCTCAACACCTCCGAATGGTGCTACAGTTTTTGCCGCTCTACCCGAATCGGCTGTCATTAACCCTATCATCCCTGCGCTTGAAGCCATTGTTGGATAACTTGCTACTCGACCAACATGACTTTGTCTGAAAACAGTAGTGGCTGCAACATTCTGATTTTTTGCTTTTTCGATGGTTATTTCCATAGCACGTTTCGACACTAAGTAACCAAAACCCCAATTACCATCAATAACTGTAGTCGTATCCGATGATTTAACAATCTCAAATGGCGCTCCTGGAATAATGTGACCCATTTCTATTCGTTCTATATATGTTGGGATTTGAATAATTCCATGAGAATCATGCCCTGCCAAATTGGCATCAATACAATGCTCAGAAACTATTGTAGCCTCTTCATTTGAAGCTCCGGATGATTTGAGCAAACTAGCGCTTATATTTAACAGTACATCTTCACTTATTCTAGGCATAAATCCTCCATCACAAAATTATTCATCAGCCCAATCTGAGGCTCTTGAAACTGCTATCTTCCATCTAGAATACAAATCCTCCCGCTCATCAATACTTATTTCTGGATCGAAAACCACATCGCTTCTCCAGCGATTAGCAACTTCTTCAATTGATTTCCAAAACCCTACTGCTAACCCTGCCATGTTTGCAGCACCCATACCAGTAGATTGCAGCACAGCAGAACGTTCAATCGGTACACCTAGCATGTTTGCTTGGATCTGCATAAGCAATCTGTTTTCAGATCCACCACCATCTACTCTTAGACTAGAAATGTTTTGACCAAAATCTTTTTGCATTGACTCTAGAACATCTCTGGACTGAAAAGCAATCGATTCTAAAGTTGCCCTTGAAATATGTGCCGCGTTGCTTCCTCGGGTTAAACCCAAAATTGCACCTCTGGCATACATGTCCCAATATGGAGCACCTAGACCAGAAAATGCAGGCACCACAAAAACACCACCATTATTGGGCACAGAGGATGCCAAAGTTTCAACATCTGCAATTTGTTCAATAACCCCTATCCCATCTTTAAGCCATTGTACTGCCGCACCTGTTGAAAATATACTACCTTCTAAAGCATATGTAATATCGGAATCTATTCCCCATGCAGGGATTGTAATCAATCCCTCAGTAGACACAGTAAGTTCTCCTCCTGTATTTAAAAGTAGAAAAGAACCTGTTCCGTATGTATTCTTTGCAGATCCAGAAGAAATACATCCTTGACCAAACAGTGCACTTTGTTGGTCTCCAATCACTCCTGAAATCGGTGTGCTGCACCCTTCAAAAAGTCCATTATTAGCATGCCCGAAGATACCAGATGATGGTTTTATTTCCGGCAACAAATTCCTTGGGATATTCAACAAATCTAGAATTAAATCATCCCAATCTTTTGAATGCAAATTGAACATCATAGTCCGACTTGCATTAGTAATATCCGTTACATGATTTCTTCCATCAGTCAAATTCCAAATTATCCAACTATCCACAGTGCCAAAAAGCAATTCTCCCCTTTGAGCTCTACTCTGACCGTCAGGAATATTGTCTAGGATCCATCTGAGTTTAGTCGCCGAAAAATAAGCATCTATGGGAAGTCCTGTTCGATCACGAATTTGTCCACTTAGACCTTGTGATTTTAATTCTTCACAGATTCTTGACGTCCTCCTACATTCCCAAACAATAGCATCAGAAACTGGATTCCCCGAATCTTTCTCCCAAACCAATGTCGTCTCACGTTGATTTGTTATACCTACTGAAATACATTCACTTGGATGAACATTAGCATTTCTCAAAGCTTCTAATATTGCATATTCACAAGAATCAATTAATTCGATTGGATTTTGATCCACCCACCCTGGCTTAGGATATATTTCTCTTACCGCTCTATATCCTTGACCACATACATCGCCCCCCTGATTTACAACAAGTGCAGTTGTACCAGTTGTCCCCTGATCAATAGATAAAATGTATTTTTCTAAATTCATCATTTGCCAGAGCAATTTATCTTCATATATGATTTGTGTCAAATGAACATCTCATTTGATCAAAAAACTAGGATTTAAATCCAATGCCAAAAATCTTGAATATTCAAATAGATCAAATAACGCTTTCTGCAACATTGAACGAATCTTCCACTTCGCAGTTACTTTGGGAATCCTTACCAATTACTGCAAATATAAATGTTTGGGGAAAAGAAATATATTTTTCAACTCCAATAAAAACAGATTCTGACCACAATGCAACAGATATTGTAGACAAAGGAACAGTCGCTTATTGGCCGCCGGGAAACGCATTGTGCCTTTTTTGGGGCCCGACACCCGCAAGCCTTGGAGATGAATCTAGAGCCGCTAGTCCTGTGAATATTATCGGATTAATTAACGAAAATCTAGAAATTCTTAACTCAGTGCAAACCGGTACTGAAATTATCCTATCAAAAAGATGAAATCATGTCATTTTCATTAGATTTGAGGCTCCAATCAACGAAAATTTGGGAATCAATCGAATCCCATCCATTCGTACAAGGAATTGGAAATGCGACACTACCTATCGACAATTTCCGTTATTATATGTGCCAAGATTATATCTTTCTAATTGGATTCTCTAGAGTGATTTCGCTAGCTTGTAGCAAAGCAAATACTCTTGATGAAATGAAATGGTTTGCAAATCTCAACAATGAAACATTGAATGTCGAGATGAATCTTCATGTCAGTTTTTGTAAAGATTTCGGTATTTCAAAAGATGACCTTGAAAGCACTCAACCATCTCATGCAACGCGTTCTTATCTCAATCATTTGCTAAGCACCGCATATTCAGGTGACTCAATCGATTCGGCAATTGCTATTTTGCCTTGCTCATGGGGGTATTCAGAAATAGGGAAAACTCTTTCAAAATATTCTCCTCAACAAAATCAATTCACACACCTTTACCAACGCTGGATACAAATGTATAGTTCAGAAGAATTTGAACAATTAGCTTTGTGGCTAAAAGACTTTATTGACAAAAATTCTGAAAATTTCGACCAAAAGCGAAAAAAATTATTATCCGAAATTTTTTTGTCCAGTTGCCACTATGAATATCAGTTTTGGGAATCAGCATTTAATATGAGTGTATAGACTCTAACTTTCCCTACGACCATTAAATATCGCAGCAAATTCTAATTTCTGATTCGATTCATTGAAAACTCTATGAAAAGCTCCATCATCTACTGGAATCACATCCCCTTGAGTAACTGAATATTCCTTTTGATCTATTTGCATTTTCCCAACACCTCTGAAAAACACATACACTTCTTCTTGTCCTTTATGGCTATGTCCAGTAGTACTCTTACCGGGATTCAAAACAGTAATGCTAGAAACTAAATCCTTTAAATTATAGTTGTCGGAAACAATATATCTTTCATCACTTTTAACTATTTCCCACTCAAACTCATTATTCAACATTTCTCGCCTCCGAATTCTAATTTATTTAGTGTTTCTTTGAGTTATATATGTAAAAATTATACTCCCGATAATTATAGATATGCCTGCAAAAACCAAAGCATTATCAGGACTATACATTTGGGCCACAAAACCTACGAGTAATCCTCCAATCGCCGATGAACCCCACCCAAGCATATGGATACTCATCACACGTCCCCGAAATTTATCATCAACAATGGTTTGTAAAATAGTATCGTTAATAATATGAAAAATCGTTCTAGACATTCCAATCATAAGCACAAATATAAAGGCTAAAATCAAAGGTTCTGCTAGAGTGAAGACTATCAGGGAAATTCCTAAAATTAACCCTGAGATCAACTGCAAATAAAGTGAATTCTTACCACTAGAGAAAAATGCAAGCATGAACGTTGCCACCACTCCACCAATTCCCATTGCAAAAAGAAATCTACTATAAATAAGAGCACCTCCACCAAAATTTTCTGCAAATACTGGAAGCAATGTCCCCAAAGACAAACCAAAAAAACCTACCACAATGCCTAAGCCCATGAGACTCAAAATTTCAGCTCTAGCTGTCATATATCTAAATCCTTCAATTAAATCGGCAACAAAAACCGATTTTTTAGGATTATTTGAGTTACTCGAATGAGGTGAAACATCCACACACATAAAAAAAACAACCGTTAATAAATACATACTACCAATGAAGTAAAACACACCTTCGATATCTAAAAAATTCATCAATGGAGCAAATAGAAGTGGTCCTAAAACAGTAGCGGCACCATGTACAAAAGACTGTGCAACAATTGCATTCATCAAGTGTTCCTTGTTGACTAGATTGGGGATTATTGCCTGTCGAGATGGAATGTCAAATGATAAAAGCACACCGTTTAAGAATGAAAGTAGTAGCAAGTGCCATGGTTCAATAATTTCAAACGATATTAATAATGCAGTAACAATTGCTAAAAAGGCAATTACTCCTCGGGTCTTTACAACCAATTTCATACGATTCACCCTGTCCGCAACAACACCACCCCACATAGAGAAAACCAAGATTGGACCCAGACCAAAAAACATTACCATGCCAAGCATCAGCGTCGAATCAGTCAAAAGATGCATCAGCCATAGACGTCCAGCAGTAAGAGCCCACATACCAAAATTTGAAAAAGCATTTCCGACCCAAAATAACCGATAATTCCGATATCTAAATGCTATTAGAGGATGGGTATTGGTTACTTTTTGCTCAGAAGACATTTTTGGTTCTCAACTACAACGGAACATTTGATGAATCAACATTCAATAGAACCAGATCTCAATCCAAAAGCTTCTGCAATCAACTCATACGATCTAGCTCTATCAGCATAATCATATGTAATTGTAACTATATTGATATGATCTGTCTCGTAGAGTCCAGCTACTTCCAATAATTGAGATTTTACTTGATCTGGATTTCCGTCAAGATAGCCTGATCTAAACTTCTTCAACCAAACTTCAACTTCTTGAGTTAACTCAAAATTGGCAGCTTCTTTTGGAGGAAGCAAACCAGGTTTTTCAGGGAGTATCCAACCTGCTTTGTTTAGATTTCTACTAGAACCTATATACTTCGCTTTTTCTTCAGTTTCTGCACACAATGCTTGCACAGTAACATTTAATTTTGGCTCATCCAAAAATTTCGAAGGTTCAAAATTTTTCCTATATAATTCTGCCACTATAGGTCCTCTATCCCTTATATCTCCAAAAAAATCAGCAAATGCAAAAGATAATCCTAAATTAGCGGCTAATCGTGCACTATAATCTGAAGAGCCCAACAACCAAACATCAGGAGTCTCGTCTAGGTTTTTACCAGGTAAAACTTTAATCCTAGAGAAGGGATGATCTGGATCCATTGATCTATGTAGGTAGCCTAAAACATCTAAAACTTGTTGTGGGAAATGTTTTACATCCATAGGTTGCTTTGGATAGGCAAGTGCTGCAGCAGTAAGCTGATCACTCCCAGGCGCACGCCCAATACCAAGCTCAATCCTACTTGGATAAAGTGCATTCATTACACTAAATTGTTCTGCCACTTTCAAAGAGGAATAATGAGTTAACATCACACCTCCACTACCGACTTGGATATGATTAGTTTTTGCAGCAATTTGTCCCATTAAAATCTCTGGACTGGGGCCTGCAAATGAGTCGGAACTATGATGCTCCGCAACCCAAAATCGTTCATATCCCCATCCTTCAACCATTTGAGCTAATTCAATAGTCGCTATTAATGCTTCAGTAGAATCTTTCCCACGTGGAATTGGAGATTGATCAAGAACTCCTAAGTGCAAATTTGACTCCACTTTTTTCACCCCAAACATTAATTAATAACAACAATTTATTAAATATATCCATAATCAATTATGAATGCAAAATTACCGAAATAGATCCCTAGATTTTTCTCTTAGCAAACTCCCGCTACTTGTTGAACTTTTCTCAAAGTCTAAACCTCTTAGGACCGCTACAGGAACCTGATCAGATTTGCGCATTACAATTTCCGCAGCTCCCGCAATCTCGTCTACCTGTGCAATAAGAGTAGAAGTCAATTGTCTACCTTGAGAATCCTGAGTCCCTGTATAATCAACAAAAGGGGCAATGCCTGAAATTCCAAGCGCAACATTAGTTTGTCCCATCCTCCAAGGTCTACCAAAAGTGTCTGAAATAATTACTCCTACAGAAAAACCATTTGAAAAATCTAAAATTTGATTCCTGATAATTTCAGCAGACTGATCAGGGTTTGCAGGAAGTAAACATGCAACTTCATCGCCAGGAACATTTGACATATCAATTCCAGCATTCGCACAAATAAATCCATGTTTGGTTTCTGAAATTATAATGCCTCGATCAACATCCATCCGCACAATTGTTTTACTTTCAGAAAGAATTAATTCAATCAACCTCGGATTCTTTTTCATTTTTAATCCCAATTCATTTGCAAAAGATGATGGTTCTACGCTGCTTAATGGTATTAATCGGTTTTCAGATTTTGAAACAATTTTTTGTGCAACCACTATTACATCATTTTGCATTAACGGTGTGTTTTGAGATTCAGCTTTTTTAGTAATCAGTCGACCCAAATTAGTTTTGGAAGTAATTTCGGGAATCCCTGACAAACCAAATACTTCAAATCGAGATACTTTCGGCATTTACTTTCCCCTTACAATTTATATGAAACTTCATTAACGAACTAAAATCATCATGATATACTCAAACCAATTCATTATGTCAGACTATAACAAAACCAATCTTAGAGAAATTACACTACTTAGAAGTCCTATGTTCATTCCTGGAAACAGATCTGAAATGCTGAACAAAGCTCTGTCAATCAATCCAGATGCTTTCGTTCCAGACCTCGAAGATTCGGTCAATATCGAAGACAAATCAACCGCCCGAAAAACAATTCATAAATTCTTGCCTGAACTATTTTCGAAAAACATTCCTGTAATCCCCAGAGTTAACTCGATACAATCTGGATTACTTTCAGAAGATCTAGAAGCAATTATCGGACCTTATATTTCTGCAATTTCTATCGGGAAAATTAATTCTCCAGACGACATCAAATACATTGACTCAGCAATATTAGAATTAGAAAATCAGAATCGAATTCACCCGGGGTCAACAAAAATTATCCCTTGGATCGAAACATCTAAATCTGTTTTGCAGGCATTCGAAATATGCTCTTCCTCCCAGCGTATTCATTCAGTTGCATTTGGTGCAGAAGACTTTACTGAGGATATGGGGATTCAACGACAAGAGGATGAAAGTGAGGTCCAATTTGCGCGTAATTTAACTTGCATCGCTGCAAAAGCAGCCTGTATTAATTCTTTAGACTCACCTTATTTCAAATTTAAAGATTCGAATGGACTCTCCAAAAATTGTTCTCGCGCGTCAAATATTGGATTTACTGGAAAATTCGCAATCCATCCATCTCAGATCGCTCAAATTAATCAATCATTTTCGCCATCAGAAGAATCAATAGAAGAAGCCAAAACCGTATTAGCTGCAGCAAAAGACGCGTCTAAAAATTCTCATGGCACTACTTCAATTAATGGAAAACTTGTCGATGCTCCGGTAATTAAACGCGCAAAATATTTATTGGATCAAGCTGAAATTATCTCCAAACACAAATCTGGTGGTTATTAAAATATGTACAAAATTACTCTTACCGGTCTCACATTTTACGGATATCATGGTGCTTCTAAGGCTGAAAAGGAATTAGGCCAAAGATTTGTAATAGACCTAGAAATTGAATCAGATTTAGAAGAAGCAGCAAATTCTGATAATTTAGAAAAAACAATCAATTATGTGGAAATTTTCGAACTCGTAAAGGAAATAGTCGAGTCGGGTTCAAAAAATCTCTTGGAAACCCTCGCTAATTCAATTGCAATAAAAATTTTAGATCGATTTGATGTTGAGTCAATATCGGTTAAAATTTCTAAACCAGCCCCCCCAGTTCCTAATGTCAATTTTTCTAGCTTTGGGGTAGAAGTTTTCAAGCAAAAGACTTAAATTTGTTTTTATCATTTTCATGAGGCAATTTTATATTTAACTTAATTAAGGAATTATAGTGGTTAAAAAACAAATGGAAATCACAGAAATCCCAAAAGTCTACGATTTCCAATCAACTGAAAATCGAATATACAATCGCTGGAAGGATATTGGTGCTTTCGAACCTAATTGCAACAGTGACAAAGAACCTTTCACTATTATAATGCCCCCACCAAATGTAACTGGAGAGTTACATATGGGACATGCTCTTACCTTGGCGTTAGAAGATCTTATGGTTAGGTGGCATAGAATGCTAGGGCATCCTACACTTTATTTGCCTGGAACAGATCATGCTGGGATAGCCACTCAGATGGTTGTTGAACGGAATCTTGCGTCTCAAGGTATATCTAGGCATGATCTTGGTAGAGAAAAATTCGTCAATGAAATATGGGATTGGGTAGAAAAATATGGAAATAAAATCAACGAACAAATTGAACGTCTGGGAACATCCTGTGATTGGTCAAGAAGTCGATTTACTTTAGATGAAGGTCCGGCGTTAGCAGTTAAAACCACTTTTGTGAAACTATACCAAAGCGACCAAATATATAGAGGAGATAGAATCACCAACTGGTGCCCTAGATGTAGAACTGCATTATCCGATTTAGAAGTGAAGTATGTTGACCAAAAAAGTTCCCTTTACCATATTCGATATCCTATTCAGGATTCTGAAAATTATATAGTGGTTGCAACTACGAGACCCGAAACTATGCTCGCAGATACCGCTGTGGCAGTAAATCCAGAAGATGAACGATATCAAAAATTTTCCAACAAAACTATTTTACTTCCAATAATGGGAAGGGAAATCCCGATTATTTTAGATGAATCAGTCGACATGACATTTGGAACTGGGGCTTTAAAAGTTACTCCCGGCCATTCACTAACAGACTATGAGATCGGCCAGAGAAATAATCTTGAAATTATAAACGTTCTTAATTTGGATGGAACCTTGAATGAAAACGCGTCACATTACCAAGGAATAGACAGACTAGATGCAAGAAATTCAATCATAGAAGAACTTTCCTCACTTGAATTACTAGAATTGGACGAGCCTTACAATAATTCTGTCGGTCAATGTGATAGATGCCAAGAAACTGTAGAGCCAATTGTTACACCCCAGTGGTATGTGAGGACAGAAAAATTAGCGAAGCGAGCCGCTGAGGCTGTTGAAAACAACGAAATAGAGATTATACCTAGTAGATTCAAGCAAGATTATTTAAATTGGATGGACAATATTCGTGACTGGTGTATCAGCAGACAACTCTGGTGGGGACATAGAATCCCAGTTTGGCACTGTAATGATTGTAATGAAGTAACTGTCGAAATTTCTGACCCGAAATATTGCGCGCATTGCCAATCTAAGAATTTGTTTGCAGACCCTGATGTATTAGATACTTGGTTCAGCAGTGCTCTCTGGCCTCATTCAACTTTGGGATGGCCAGAAGATACGCAAGATCTGAATCAATTTTATCCCACAACCGTTCTCGAAACTGGATATGATATTTTATTTTTTTGGGTCGCTCGTATGGTAATGATGGGATTAGAAAACACAAACAAAATCCCTTTCAAGACTATTTATCTCCATGGTTTGGTTTTAGACCCCGAAGGGATCAAAATGAGCAAAACAAAAGGGAATGTTCTAGATCCTCTTCAACTTATTGATCTATATGGAGCAGATGCTCTCAGATTCGCATTAACTACTGGGAATTCTCCCGGGAACAATCAACGAATGAATGAACAAAAACTTGAAGCAAGTAGGAATTTCGCTAACAAACTTTGGAATATCGCTAGATTTGTAATAACAAATATCAGTATGTCTGAACACACCTATGAATGGAATGACAAGTTCCAACTTACCCATATAGAAGATCAGTGGATAGTCAGTAGACTAAATAATGTAATCAAACAATCGAATTTACATATGCAGAGATTCCAATTTGGAGAAGCACAAAGAATTATTCACGATTTCGTATGGAATGAGTTTGCAGACTGGTACATAGAAATGGTTAAGATAAGACTTCGTGATGAATTGAAATCTGACAAAAACCTTAAAGTCTTACTCATCTACGTATTAGAAAATATCTTGCGCCTGTTACATCCATTCATGCCATTTATCACTGAAGAATTATGGCAAATAATTACATCCAACGTTTACTCAGGTTCCAAAACCAACAATCGACCTGAATATCTAATTAATTGTGCCTACCCTGAATACAACGCAGATCAGATAAATGGAAAAGCCGAAAATACCTTGACGGATATATTTGATATTATACGTGCAATTCGCAATGTTCGAGCAGAATTCAGAATCCTACCCAATCAATTCTTAGATGTTTCATTTTCTATGCCAACTTTTGAAGAATCCCTTAGGAGTGAGATTAAAACAATTAAATATCTTGCTAGATTGAATGAAATTACATTCAATCTACAAAAACCAGCCACGGATAATAACGCTATTACTATAGTAATGAAGAATGGAACAATAATTGTTCCTCTGTCAGAGTTCACTGATATTGGAGGAGAAATTTCTCGCTTGAAAATAGAACTTAATGATTGTAATGAAAATGTGGAGAAAATTAATGTCAGATTATCAGACAATCAATTCATAACAAAAGCTCCAGAAGAAATTATAGAACGCGAGCGCGTTAGACTGTCAGGAATTCAAGATCGTAGAGAGAAAATTCAAGAAATCCTATCGAATTTGAATGGGTAACCAATCGATCCAAATAATCCGCTACTTTTTAGCCCTTCTTTCGGATTGCATAGCAACTATCTGTACAAAGTCAGAATCCTCAGAATCCGTAGGTGTTGGAGCCTTCATCATCATTAATTGATCAAGTCCTTTTTTTGTATCACTAGCCGTCCTTGCCTTATCAGAATTCATTATCCTGTACTTAAAAAGCCAATAAGTAAATTCTTTAAGTTCTGAAATATGCATCTCACTGGTGAAAGGTTTTTCATTGATTTCTCTAAATTGTGTCAAAAGATCTACATAGCCCAAACTATAGATACGCTTGAAAATATCATTTGTGAAATCCCTAGAATATTGATGCCCATTGCTTACAAATCTTTTGTTTAAATCTAATTCAACTGCAAGATGAAGTGCTTCTTCAACCACAATTCCATAATAATAATTTAAATAAGCACGATATTTATCAATCCCAAGTAGGTCTTTGAATTGCTCTCTATCAAAATCATCAGGTAAAACACCATCAAATAACAAATTATCCCGATCGGATGAAGGAATCAAATCTTCACATGACAAAACTAATCTCTCAGCCAACGCTAGCCAATCAAAAGCTTCACCTTGTATAAGATAAACAAATCTTCTCCCATAACACTCTTCGCCTGGGATTGACCAATTAGCCATTGTTTGAAGAAGTGCGACGGGCCAATATTTCCCCTCCTTCAAATGTACACGCAGGGTTTCAATGCTATTTGTATTCATTGTTTTATCATGACCTATCATTTAGGTTTCCTTTTCAAACAACTCTGACAGCACCCTTTGACGCTGCGACTTTTCAGTTTGGATCCATTTTAAGAATGAATCCAAAGGTAACGTGTTAACGATATTGTTCGATTGACAAAATCCTCTCATTGCAATCTTAACCCCATATTCAATTGCTTTCAAATCCTCACATTTGTGAGAATCTGTGTTGATCATTAATGCAACACCCAACTCTCGTGCTCTATTTACATAAAGATCTTTTATATCCATCCTAACCAATGAAGAGTTAATTTCTAAGGCTGTACCCGTATCAATAGCGGTTTGAAAAATCAACTCGAAATCAGCATCTATTGGAGGTCTCATGCCAATTTTTCGAGTTGAAAGATGACCGATAACTGTTACTGCAGGGTTTTTCATTGCAGCTATTATACGGTTCGTCATAGTCGAACTATCCTGATTCATTGAATTGTGGATGGAAGCTACGACAAAATCCAGAGATTCTAGCAAACTATCACTATAATCGAGTGATCCATCTGATCTAATATCTACTTCTGAGCCCGAGAGAACTTTAATTCCACCAATTGAATCATTTAATTTTTTTATTTCTTTATTTTTCTGGATCAATCTTTCAGGACTTAATCCATTAGCTATTCCTAATCCAGCCGAGTGATCAGTCATTGCAACGTACTCTAAACCTAAAGACCGAGCCGCCTCGACCATCTCATAAAGTGAGTTTTTCCCATCGCTCCAGGTAGAATGGACATGTAAATCTCCCTTGATATCATTAACAGAAACTAGCCTTGGAATTGAATTAGATACTGCCTTTTGAAGAATATTTGAACTGGATCTTAATTCTGGTGGTATGTATTGCAATCCCACACATTGGTAAACTTCAACTTCATCAGTAAAAGAACGCTCACTTAGTTCGATATTCTTTTCACTTGCTATTCGCAACAAATCTTTATAATGCTCTTCTGGACCAGTTTCTTGTATTAAATCGAGTATTAATGTGCTTTTTTCAGAGATGCATATTTCTAAATTAATACCCTCAACTGTAATAGCATAAATTTTTACATCTTTCACATCATTAATAACAAACATATGATTCATTTGTTGTAAGTTCGAAAGAAATTCCATGTACATTTCAGAAAGTTCACACACAATAGAAATCTTTGATACTTCTTCTTCCAATCGCCTCAATTCTCCAGCTATAACTACATTCACCTCTCCAGGGAATCCCTCCTGGATTACAGCAACTATCTTTTTTGCAATTGGCATTACAATATGAGAAGGCGACAATCCAACACTTGCCTGTAAAAGATCCAAATGTCTTTGAATTCCATCAATTACCTTTTCACCCATGCGAGGAAGAGACTTCAATGATCCATTCTCTATCGATACTTGCAACCCTTCCAAATCACCTACCCCTAATTCTTTCCAAATTCTAGTAAGTGACTTTGGACCCAAGCCAGGGACCTTAATCAGTTCCAAAATCCCATCAGGAAATTCTTCCAACAACGTTTGATAGTAACGTAAATCTCCTGTACTAACTAATTCGAGAATCTTTTCAGAAATTGCATTTCCGATACCTGGAATTTCCTTCAGATCATTTCCATCGTTAATCATTTGGCTCAGTTGAACAGGTAATCTATCAATCACCCGACTTACATTGCGGTAGGCCCTAAGAGTGAAAGGCTCATCACCTCTTATCTCCAATAATATGGAAATAATAAGGAATACCTCTGAGATTTTCGAGTTGTCAAGATTTGTCATCATCTACAGAAAATCAATTAGAACCGTGACATCTTTTATACTTTTTACCACTTCCGCAAGGACAGGCTTGATTTCTACCAATTTTGGGTTGAGCATCAGTCGATTGTGAACTAATGGAAACACTAGAATCCTTAATTAATTCTCGATTGGTAGATGATCTATTGCTACGCACCAATTCTGAAAAATTATTAGTGTTTGGAAAATTTTGAGGCAATGTTGGTTCTACAACAGATAAAACACTTGAGAAGTTTGCAAAAACTGAATGAACAATATCATCAGTGATTCTTGCTTGTAATTTTTGGAATGCATCATGTCCTTCTTTTTTATACATAACCAATGGATCTCTCTGCCCATATGCTTGAAGACCAATACCTTGTCTTAAATTCCCCATATACGTCAAATGTTGCACCCAATTTCTATCAATAGAACTTAGCATCACATTCTTTTCAAGATGCCTGATTGAATTTGAGTCTGTGGGATCTTCATACGACTGGTATAACTCATCGACGTGGTCCATTAATTCATTCTCAATTGTTTGAGAAGTCATGCCTGAAAGTCGTTCTTGGCTATGAATTGATTCGGGAATTGGCACAATCCCTTCAATTTCTTTTAACATTCCATCAATATCCCAATTCATTACAACAACGCTAGAAAGATAGTCTTCAACAATCGCTGAGATTTCTTCACCAACCATTCCTTTGATATTGGTACTCAAATCCATTCCCGACAGCACTTTTTCTCGCTCGCTATAAATAACATCCCTATGAGTGTTAACAACATCATCATAATCCACCAAATGCTTCCTAATATCGAAATTAAATCCCTCGACTTTTATTTGAGCACTTCTGATAAATTTCTCTACCATTGTGTTGTCGATTGCCTCATCATCTTGCTGGCCTGCCCAATTCAGAAATCCTTGTAGTCTTTCTCCTCCAAATCTTCTGAGCAACTCATCATCTAACGCACCAAAAAACTGCGAACTACCTGGATCTCCTTGACGTCCTGACCTACCGCGAAGTTGATTGTCAATCCTCCTAGCCTCATGTCTACCTGTCCCAACAACATATAAGCCACCCAAAGCAACCACTTGCTCATGATTTTCCTGCCACTGCTCAGGGGAATTACTAAATGACTCTGGGTTTCCCCCAAGGATAATATCAGTTCCACGACCCGCCATATTTGTGGCTACTGTAACTGCATTAAGAGCACCTGCTTGGGCAATAATTTGTGCTTCCCTTTCGTGGTTTTTAGCATTTAATACTTCATGTTTGATACCCTTTTTCTTCAGAATCTTACTAACTAATTCGGATTTATCAATATCAGTAGTGCCGACCAGTATTGGCTGGCCCGTTTGATGAATCTCATGAATGTGATCAACCGCAGCTTGGTATTTTACTTTTTCACTCTTAAACACTAAGTCGTTTTTATCTTCCCTGATCATTGGCTTAAATGTCGGCACTTCAATTACGTCTAGATTATAAATCTTAAAAAATTCTTCCGCCTCTGTTACGGCAGTCCCAGTCATGCCAGATAATTTTTCATACAATCTAAAATAGTTTTGAAGAGTGATGGTCGCATAAGTTACACTTTCTCTCTTAATAGGGACATTCTCTTTAGCCTCTAATGCTTGATGCAATCCATCTGAGAACCGTCTACCATCCATCGGACGCCCAGTAAATTCATCTACAATTACTACTTGCCGATCCCGCAGAACATAATCGCGATCTCGATGGAAAATTGCTTTTGCTTTTAAAGCATTTTCTATAAAATGCACATTCTTATAATTCTCAGCACTGTACAGGTTATCAATTTTTAAAATATCTTCTAGAGATCCAACACCTTCTGAAGTTAGACCAACTGTCCTATGTTTTTCATCAATTGTGTAATCAATCTCAGATTTTAGAAAAGAAACAATTTTTGAGAATTTAGTGTATTCCTGCGATGCTTCCTCAGCAGGCCCGCTAATGATCAATGGAGTCCTAGCTTCATCAATTAAAATGTTATCTACCTCATCAACAATTGCATACGATCGACCCCTCTGAACTTTTTCATCAATTTCCTGAACCATATTGTCTCGAAGATAATCAAATCCAAATTCATTATTAGTCCCATAGACTATGTCACATTTATAAGCGTCTGCTCGAGAAATAGGTCTCAAGTTTTCAAACCCAACATCCCCCATACCCATTTCAAACTGATATGCGCTAGCATGTTGTAATGATGAAACAGACACATCTAGAAAGTCAAAAACGGCACCCATCCATTGACAATCTCTCCTAGCCAAATAGTCATTGACGGTAACAATGTGAACGCCTTTTCCTTTAAGCGATTCAAGATAAGCGGGCAATGTTGCGACTAGTGTTTTACCTTCACCAGTTCTCATTTCTGAAATCTTACCCTGGTATAAAACAATCCCTCCAATTAACTGAACATCAAAATGTCTCAGCCCAATGGTTCTTTCTGCAGCTTCCCTTACAACTGCAAAAGCTTCAGGCAGTAAATCACTTGTAGTCTCACCATTTGCAATCCTATCCTTAAACTCGGTAGTTTTTGACTTCAATTGATCATCATTAAGACTTGCGAACTCTATAGACAGTGAATTGATATCATCAACGGCACCTTGCATTTTTTTAATTACACGGGCATTTGAATTTCCAAGGATATTCTTTAAACTACCAATCATTATCTGTTATACCAAAATCTCCAATATTGATGAAAAAATACGAAAATTAAAACTAGACAATCAAACCTACGAAGCAAATAGTTCGCCAACCGACGTACCACTATGAATTCTACGAATCGCTTCACCAAGCAGGGGTGCCACAGAAACATTAATTATTTTATCCTTCATCTCACCATCAATTACAGGGAGTGTGTCGGTAAACAAATATTCTTTTATCGGACTGTTATTTAATTTCTTCGACGCATCCCCACAAAGCACCGGGTGGGTAGCGGCACAATACACAGCTCTTGCACCATGAGCCATAACTAATTCAGCAGTATTTACTACAGTACCGCCAGTACTTATTTCATCATCAATTATAAATGCAGTCTTGTCTGTAACATCTCCGATCAAATTATCTGTAGCAGTAGTGTCATCATTTCCTATTCTTCTTTTATCCATTATTGCAATCGGGGCATTCAAAATACCCGCCGTTTCACGTGCTCTTCCAGCACCTCCAACATCTGTTGCCACGACTACTAAATCTTCAATCCCGCGATCACGGAAAGTATTCGCAAGCATTGGCACAGCTGTCAATTCATCAACAGGTATATTGAAAAAGCCCTGTATTTGCCCAGCATGCAAATCAATTGTAAGAACCCTGTCTGCACCAGCAGTTTCAATCAAATTAGCCATCAACCGAGCAGTAATAGGAACTCGAGGCTGATCTTTTTTATCACTTCTACCATAAGCAAAGTATGGCAATACAGCTGTTATCCTAGCTGCAGATGCACGCTTTAAAGCATCAATCATTATTAATAATTCTATGATACTGTCATTTACCGGCTCAGACATTGGCTGGACAACAAAAATATCTCGCTCTCGAACATTTTCCAGAATTTTCACAAACGTATTATCATTCTGGAATTTAAAAACTTGAGCCTTCCCAATCGATACATTCAAATAGTCACAAATATCATGTGCTAACTTAGGATTGGAATTCCCAGTGAATAATTTCATTTCTCCAAATGGCATTAGTTCAACCTCAGAAACATGTGCGAAAAGTATACCAAAGCTAAAACTTTTTCGCACATTATCAGAAATTTAAAGTATTATATTTATAATCAATCAGATTTTAAAAGCGTGACAAATATTTTAAGAGTTTTGTATTGAGTAACACAAGATACTTTCCAAAATTAAGATCCGTAATCCCTCACTCCATGAATCAAAACGGAGAAGATTTCTTGTACCTAGAAGACCCCCTGAAATTAACCAACAATATGGTGGTTGTCCCACAACAATACGGAATTGTTTTAGCTCTTTGCGATGGGACTAGAGATCTTAGAATGATCCAATCTGGAATTAAATTTAGAACTGGAGAATCAATAGAATTAAAATCATTAACAGAGTTAATAGAATACCTTGATTCTGCGGCATTATTAGAAAATCAAAAATTTACAGTTCTACTGAACAAATCAATTCAAAAATTTCAATCTACTCCCGCTCGTAAAATGACCCAAACGCCTGATGTTTATTCAACAGACACTGATCAATTCAATAACATGATCGAAGGATTTTATGAAAAATCTAAGTTCTTAAATCCAGGAACCCAAAAGCCAACAGGATCTCTAGTAGGAATGATTTCTCCTCACATTGATTATCAGCGAGGATGGAAGACCTATGCTCAGCTTTGGGATTTTGCTAAAGATTCCTTTGAGAATATTGAAGTGATCTTTATATTAGGTACAAATCACTATGGAGAATTCGGGACAATCACGCCCACCATCCAAAATTATTCTACTCCTATTGGAATCATCAAAACCGATAAAGAAATTGTAAATCGACTGATTTCAAAACTGGGTAATACCCCAGAAGAACTTCACCATGCAACAGAGCATTCGATTCAACTAGCATGTAATTGGGTTCATCATACCTTCAAAAATAATGATTTCACATTAGTTCCAATTTTATGTGGTTCATTTCATGAATTCATTACTTCAGATCAAGATCCCAGGAATCATAAAAACTTCAATATTTTGTTAGACGAAATTTCCAATTCATTCAAAACCCGCAAAACTCTCGTCATAGCTGCTGCAGATTTAGCACATGTAGGACCTGCATTTGGCGACACACAACCATTGGATGAATCATCAAAGAGTAATCTCAAAGAACAAGATCTTAAAACACTCCAAAGTATTGCGGAATGCAACCCAAATAAATTCGTAGAACTAAGCAAAAACGAAAAAGATTCTAGAAGAATATGTGGTCTAACGCCGATATATCTAACATTACGTTCTTTTGAAAATTTTCATGGCAAGTGGTTGGGATATGATCAATGCAATGCTGACCAAAACAATCAATCTGTTGTATCAATAGCAGGAAGTCTAATATACTCTGACAATCAATAATATGGAGATTTGAATTGAAAAAGATAATCAAGTGCAAAAATTTAATATATGACCCCTCTTTAGAACCCCTTCAAAATGGGGTGATAGTAGTTGAAGGACAATTCATTTCAGAGGTTGGAGACGAGAATCAAATTCCGATACCAGAAAATGCAGAAGTTATCGATTGTTCAAATGAAACTGTAATGCCAGGATTAATTGATTCTCATAGCCATATTACAGCAAACTACATTTACAATGAATCCCTTGAAGAACAACATTCCGCGGATTTAACGACCGCTTCTTTACGAGGATCTATGAACCTTCGTTCTGATATGAACATGGGTGTTACTACAATGCGTACATTGGGAGATCAAAAGGACGTGGAACTCAGATTCAAAAAAGCGATTGATGAAGGCGTGATTCCAGGACCTCGTTTAATTATTAGCATCCGAGCCTTAAGACCTAGTCATGGTACTGCCCCATTCCTTGCAACCACCGCCGATGGACCTGATGACTTAAGAGTACGGATTCGTGAAAATTACAGTATGGGGGCTCAATGCGTAAAATTGTTTGCTACGAATATTGCAAATGGAAATCACTATGAAGACTATCTTCGAGGAGACTTGACAGGAACATCAGCATATACTCATCCTGAACTCCAAGCTGCTATTGACGAAGCACATACACTAGGAATGACAATAGCAGCACATGCTATAGGAGGCCCAAGTATGCGTTGGGCTATGGAACTAGGAATAGATAGCATTGAACATGGCAATATGCTCGAAGAACAAGACTTAGAAATCTTTCTAAAGAACAAAACATTTCTAAGTGATCCCAATTTGCAATTGTTTTTTGATCATGAAACTGGATTTCCCTCCAGGGATAATTGGAACGTAGATTGGTGGCAGGAAAAAGTCATTGAAGCACGAGAAAGAAGTGCGAAATTAATCCCTGAATTAGTCAAGTCAGGCGGTAAAATTTGCCTAGCAGGGGATAGCGGTCATTCTGTTTTGTGGCGTGAAATGATGCATATGGTTAACATAGGATGCTCCACAAAAGACACTTTATTAGCAGTAACAAAGAATTCAGCTGAATTGTTAAAAATGGATCATCTTATTGGGACTATTGAGAAAGGGAAGTTTGCCGATATTATTTCCGTTAATGGAGATCCTCTTTCAGATATCACTGTCATGCAAAATGTTAAGCTGATAATGAAAGAAGGAAAAGTTTACAAGGATTTGATTTAGTTTTGTTTGGGCGCAGGAATTTTAAACAAAATTACTGCGGCCAGCAAAAACAAAACTGCCACGATTGTGAAAATCAATCTATAGCTTTGTGAAATGTCAAATGTCAGTCCAGCCATAATTGGTCCAACCAAATGTGCAACCCCAGTAAAGACAACAATAGTACCTAATATACTCCCATAATTCTTTAACCCAAAATTCTCTTGAACGAACAATTGGTATACAACTCCCCAACCTCCCATAAAAATCCCATACAATGCAGCAGAACTTATTACAACATAGTTAAATGGTATTGAAGTCATAACAAAAATTAACCCAGCTTGACCGATTAAAATTATTATTAGAGATACTCTTGCAGTAATCTTCTCAGAAAGGTACCCGAAAATCGCCTTACTGATCATCCCAAAAATTGCCAAAACTGCTAAGGCAATTGATGCCAATCCTGTAGAAAATCCTTCATTAAACAAGTGAGTCGTGATATTTACTAAAATAATATCGTAGGTCAAAACACCAATCAAAACTATTGCTGCAACCGCAAAAAATCTTTTTGTGCGAATTAAATCTTTTACTTCCCAATCTGCGGTCATATTATTAGGTGCATTTAGATTTAATTCTCTGGATGATTTGTGTGATTCGTCGGGACGATCCCTTACTACAAAAAGTACAAATATAGACGCGATTATACCGATAATCCCAATGTATAAATATCCTATTCTCCACGAAAAAATGCCAATCAGTAAACCAGCAACAGGAGCTAACAATAATCCCCCCATGTTATTTCCCATCGCTGCAAAACCCATCACTCGTCCTCTAATTTCAGGAAACCAAGTCGCAATCAATTTCCCCATTGAACCTTCAGAAGCAATAAAACTCGGCGCAAATTGTAAGAAACTGAGCAAAAACCAATGCCAAGGTTCAGTCATTAAAATTCTCAAAATAAAACTTGCCGATATGATTGCCAAAGCCCCAGACATTAAAAATCTAATACTGTACTTGTCAAGAAATCGTCCTAAAAGGGGAGCTAATACACTGCTTGCAGCATAAAATGATAATGATGCACTAATGATTGTACGTGACCATCCAAATTCATCCCCAATAGGTTTAACAAAAAAACCAAATGAATACTGCGCAGAACCAATCACAAATGTATTCGCAAAAAAAATGGCTGCAACTATCCACCAACCTCGATTGAGTGATTTAATGATTAGAGTTGGCTTATTTAGATTCACAATGAGATGTTACATCAAAACATATTCAAAACAATAAAATTTCTTTACCAATAGTTCTCCCGCTGATAAAATTGATACTAAATAATTAGGAGAGAAATATGGCTTTTAAAAATAAGGTTTCCGTATCAGCCGAAATAGAAGAAGACCACTTGGAGTGGCTTGAAAATGTTACTGTGAAATTTGATCTTCCTGATACTGACAAAGCATTAAGAATTATTTTGGACTTTGCAATGCAGGATAATGATCAAAACGAGATTTTTGCTGCTGAGAATATGCGCTGTTTGCATTGCAGTTAAGTTTTGATCCTAATGGTGAATTGAGGTGTCAAATTCATTAATATTACTTCTGGTCAATATGATCGGTGGTATTGCGGTCCTATCAAGCTACGCATTATGCATTATATTCTTCCCAGAAACTAGAGAGGTTTTATGGGGAGGAATCTCGGGAACCGTAAGAAGTTTTTTCGTAATTTCCATGTTCATTGCAGCAACTGGATACTTATCCTATCTTGCAATTACATTCCTAAATCCAGACTTAGGACAATTTAGAGAAACACTTTTTCTTGGTTCCCATTCAATAAGCATATTGTCATTGCTATTCCTTATATCTGCAACACTCTGGATGCCTACAAGCGTAATTTACAGCAAAAATCCATCATTTTTAATGTGGTTGATTGTAGTCTTTGCACTATGGATCACAGCATTGTCAATTATTGCAATTCTAGCAATAACATTAAGCAGTACTTTTGAATCAAAACTGTCTTTAAAAATAATCAGTTGTATTGGATTGTTCTATATTTCGTTCCATTGTTTAATCCTAGATGGGATCATATGGGTAGCAAAGTTTCCAAAACTCCATTAAACGAAAATTAACAATCCCGAGTCATTCCACGAACCATATACTGACACTGAATCCTGGATCTTAATTCGCCAATCCCTGAAACTACATTCTAATGGGACATACTTTATTAAATCATTTTCTACTTCAGTCGATGGTGGAAAGTTATGGATAGCAGTGGGAAAAGAAGAGTCCTTCGGAGTTGGAGAACTGACAAAGTTAGTTTCAATCAGGCAATCCGTGAGAGAATTTCATGAACTAAATGTACCTAATTCAAACTTTAACTTTTTTTACCTACTAGTATTTTCAGCCATAGTGGGCGGCATGATAATCTTCATATTTAAGATTATACGACGCCAACTGAAGGAAGATTCATCCACATTATAATCTCAATTTGAATCCTATAATGTTCCTTCCTTTCCAAGTAGTAATCTTCAAACAATAAGAAAAAATTGAATGTATAGCAACAATAATCATCAAAAATGTTGCAATGGTATTCAAAAAACCAAAGAGTAAATTATGTCGGAACTTTAAACACACAATTAGCCATGATAATAAATTCATCAAATATGCAATCCCTGCATAGAAAACTAAATTTGATTCAAAAAATATTCCAAAATAAGCAAACAAAATTACCAAAACAGGAAACAATCCAATCAAGAAAACACTCAGCACAAAACTTGCAAAGCTAAAAACACTATAGTTGAAAGCTGGAAAGACACTTCTAGAGATGCTTTTAAAAGCATCCGAATTTCCTGAATAAGGTTGGACTTTTATAGATCTTATTCCGTTAAACAACATCCATTTTAGTCCCATTTTTTTGATTAATCTGCCTAATGTGAAATCATCGAGTGGATTATCAAAGATTTCCAAATATCCCCCAATTTGATCAAATGCATTCCTACGGAACAACATGAATTGCCCAAATGTCGCACAAAGATACATATTCGAAGATTTGTGAGCTATATTTATAGGCATCATACTGAATAAAATCCAGTCAATAAATATATACATAAATTTCTCAACAAGACTTCCAGATTCTCTCTGCGGCATTAAAGTAATTAAATCCACTTGTTTGTTCTCAATATGGGTTACTGCATTGGACAAAACACTCGAATTAACTAATTTTGTGTCTGCATCCATGAACAAAATTAGTTGTCCTTTTGCATGTTCAGAAAGCTGATGGCATGCCCAATTTTTGCCTACCCATCCATCTGGAAGATCCTTACCTTTGACTAATCTTACGAACTGATTAGATCCAAGAAAACTTTCAACAACTTTTACTGTACCATCTGTGGATCGATCATCTAAAATAATTACTTCGAAAGATTCAAAATCTTGAGAAATGATCGATTCCAGACAATCTCCAATATTGTTAGCTTCATTTCTTGCAGGAATTAAAATCGAAACAAAATCACCTGAGTTGTTAAAATTTGTTTGCGTTGAAAATTGATCCAACGCACCCAAAAACTTCAAATTCATCATGGAATTAAGTAAAACAAACGTCGAAAGTGCCAAAATGCCAAATATTAAAATAATAAAAAAATCTAATTCGGTAATTTTTATCCCCTTTGCACCCAATTTCGTAGCAAAAACCCGTCAAGATATTCACTCCGATGTTTGTAAACAATTATTGAAAAATTTGTGGTTATTGCTACAAGCAATGAAATTGTTGAAATCATTAGTAATTCGGGAACAATCAAAAAGAAAACAACCATACCAACAAATGCCATAGTGACTGTAATGGCATGATTTTTTTGAGTCAAATGAAATGGTATAAGAAATGCACACAATAACGGGAGAGCCAAACCTGACGATACAGCTATCCAAGTCCCCATTGTTGTAGCAAGAGCTTTACCACCATGAAATTTAAGGAAAGGCGTCCACGCATGCCCAATTATTGGAGAAATAGCTACAATCCCAACTCCTAAGTCATATTGAATGCTATTCGAATTACCCAATCCTGTTACTTTTAGAAATAATAGGACTGGCAAAACACTTTTTGAAACGTCCAGTAGCAATGCTAAGACACCAATATGCCATCCTCCAAGTTTCCAAGCATTTGCTGATCCAGGATTCCCGTCACCAATTTCTCGTGCATCTCGCCCAACGAATCTCCTTGTAATCCAAACTGACCAAGGAACAGCACCACTAACAAGTCCAATGAAAAACCATATAACCAAATCAATCATCGATCTTAAAATCCCTCATTACTAAATGTATACATATGGAGATAAAATTCAGGCAAATATTACCAAAAATCCAAACAATATTCCCCATTTTGATTTTTTAAAGAAATACCAGTCTTAAAAGTCGTATACTATCTACTACGAATATTTTTTTAATCACTAGCCAAATAAATCACCAAAAATAGGAGCTCAAAAAATGGATTTCAGCGGTAAAACAGCATTAATTACCGGATCGGGCAGGGGAATAGGAAAAGAAACTGCTATCAAGTTCGCTGAACAGGGAGCTAACATCATTCTTGCCGATATAAATCCCGAATTGCTCGACCAAGTTGGAGCAGAAATTGAGTCATTAAACAGAGAAGTACTAAAAATAGTTTTGGACGTAAGTAATATCAATCAAATAGATCAAATGATCTCGACCATTTCTCAGAATTTTGATCAGTTAGATATTCTGTTTAACAATGCCGGAATTACCAAACATATAGATTTCTTCAATATTGAAGAGTCCGATTGGGATCAAATAAATGCAATTAATGCCAAGGGAGCATTTTTCTGCATGCAAAAAGTTGCCAAATTAATGATCGATCAAAAAGTAATGGGAAGAATAGTAAATACTGCTTCAATTGCTGGCAAGGGATACCAAAGAAGTTCAAATGCGGCATACGCATCTAGTAAGGGATCAGTAATTGCCATGACTCATATTGCAGCGAGTGTTCTAGCAAAACATGGTATCAACGTGAATGCAATTTGCCCAGGAATGGTGCAAACAGATATGTTTAAAAATATTATAGGACTACGATCTGAAGAATCAGGTATCAGCCAACAGGATCTTCAAAAATCGCTAATCGATGAAATTCCAATTGGACGAGTAAATGAAGCTTCAGACATCGCGGCTTTAGTAGTTTTTCTAGCCGGCCCTGGATCAAGAAATATTACTGGTCAAACGATAAATATTGATGGCGGGCTAATCATGCACTAAAAAATCCAATGCTATAGAATATCGATTCTGATCCAATTATATTTAAAGAAATTAACCTGTGACTTCAACAAATCAATCCAGCAAAAATCCACTCCTAAATTTTCCTAGGAAAATTTTTTATGGATGGTGGATAGTAGTACTAACATTAATAATTACTTCTTCAACTTCTTCGCCAGCTTTTGCAGCTGTGGGTGTATGGGTAGACTCACTAGAACAGCATTTCGGGTGGTCACGCACTCAACTAGCTCTAGCATTTTCCCTAGGGCAACTTGAAGCAAGTATAGCGGGCCCGGTAGTAGGGATTTTAGTAGATAAAATTGGTGCAAAGAAAGTTATTTTTGCAGGCATATCACTAGTCGGAATAGGATTTATACTTCTGAGCCAAACAAACTCCTTAATAATGTTTTATTTCTCATATGGAGTAGTAATGTTAGGAGCTTCAGGTGGCGGATGGCTACCAATGATGACCGTAATAAATAATTGGTTCGACAAAAAAAGAACCATGGCTATGGGTATCGGAGGATTAGGTTTTTCAATGGGTAGTTTTGTGCTAGTGCCCATTTTAGCATGGCTGGTGAATCCTTCACATTTTGGATGGGAAATGACCGCATTGGCCCTTGGAATCTTCTTCTTAATTATCGCGCTACCTATCGCCAAATTAATTAGAAATTCACCTGAAGAACATGGGGAAATTCCAGACGGTATCAAAGCCCATCAATCAGATATTCTTAATAACAATAGCAATGCAAATGAGAATCGCGAATTTGAAATTTCTGAAGTAATTAAGATGAAATCATTTTGGGTCATTAGCATATGTCATGGAACTTCTTCAATGTTAATCAGCACAATGATGATGCACATGATCTTAGCACTAAAAGACCAGGGGCTTTCCCTTCAAACAGCCGCATTAATCTGGGGTATTACAATGGGGTATTCAGGACTCGCGCAAATCTTCGGGGGATATATCGGAGATAAAATGCCAAAAAATCTAGCTTTGTGCATCTTCGGATGCTTACAATCAGTAGGAGTTGCAATTGCAACATTGATTGGAGATTCTTTCTACTTTATACCTATATTTATCATAATTTATGGATTGGGATTTGGTGCTCGAGTCCCACTTGGATCTTCAATAAGAGGAGAATATTTTGGTAGGAAATCCTATGGAAAAGTTTTAGGGTTTTCAATGGTCCCAATGTTCTTACTCATGACAATTGGGCCTTTGTTTGCTGGGAAAATGTTTGACATATATGGGAATTATGAAATTGCATTTTTAGTACTTGCTGTAATCGCAGGATTTGGGAGTCTTGGATTTTTATTTGCTAAAAAACCCAATCCCAAAAGTTAATTCAACTGAATTCATAATTAAAGTACCAATAAGAACTATTAATTTTTAACGTTAATTTATAGAATCAATTCTCTTATATATAAAATCAATCTTTAAGAAAGTAATAATGGCAATTAAAAACATCAGAAATCTAGCAATCATTGCGCATGTAGACCATGGCAAGACAACTTTAGTTGATTCCCTAATCAAAGAAGGCTTATCTTCACAAAAAAACCAAAAGCTTGGAGATCTAATAATGGATAGCAATCCATTAGAAAGGGAACGTGGAATTACTATACTAGCTAAAAACACAGCCGTATTTTACAAGGGAACAAAAATCAACATTATTGACACTCCAGGTCATGCCGACTTCAGCGGAGAAGTCGAACGAATTATGAACATGGCAGATGGTTGTATCCTTGTGGTTGATGCTGTGGATGGACCTATGCCTCAAACATACTACGTTTTAAAGCAAGCACTGGAGCAAAATGTCAAACCCATTGTAGTCATTAATAAAATTGACCGCAAAGACTCTCGTGTAGATGAAGTAATAGAAATGGTTCAAGATTTGTTTCTAGAACTTGTTACTAAATCTGAAGACTTAGATTTCCCTATACTTTTTGCTTCAGCCAAAGAAAACTATTCAATCGAGTCTCTCGACTCGCCCAAAAAAAATATGGAACCACTGTTAGATAGCATAATAGAAAACATTCCTGCTCCCAGCGTTGAAGATCACAAGCCCTTTCAAATGTTGGTCGCAGCCCTAGATTTTGATAACTACCTCGGACAAATAGCAATCGGACGCATTTTTAGCGGGAAAGTCACAGAAAAGCAACAGGTGTCTCTCCTTCGTACCAACGGAGAAAATCAAAATTATACTATTGAAAAATTATTTGTCTTCCAAGAACTTTCTAAGAAAGAGGTATCCGAAGTAGAATCAGGCGAAATAGTAGCAATAAGTGGGATAGAAAATGTCTCAATAGGGGACACAATCTCATCTCCTGATTTCCCACAAGCCCTACCAAGAATAAATATTGAAGAGCCGACTGTGAAAATGACATTTGGGGTAAACACTTCACCATTTATGGGTATGGAAGGGAAGCAATGTACATCCCGAATGCTGCATGACAGATTAATGAAAGAACTACGTACCAATATAAGTCTAAAAGTAGAAAAAACAAATAGTGCAGACTCTTTTTTGGTTTCTGGAAGAGGCGAATTGCAATTAGCCATTTTAGTTGAATCGCTCAGAAGAGAGGGGTTCGAATTCCAAGTTTCCAGACCAGAACCAGTACTCAAAGAGATAGATGGGATTTTATGCGAACCCTATGAAAAACTAATTATAAACACATCAGAAAATTTTATAGGCATATTAAATGAAAATTTGGCTTCAAGGTTAGCAGAATTAACGAATATGACCCACAATGGTTCTGGAAACGTGAAGTTAGAATACGATATACCCACAAGAGGGCTAATCGGGTTTGGCTCCTTCTTCTCACGAGCAACTAGAGGCAATGGAACTAAAGATAGCTTATTTCACAAATTCCAACCTCTCAAAGGCGAAGTTAATGAAGCTTCTAAGGGTGTCTTGGTGGCATCAGAAAAAGGTACATCAGTGATGTATGGACTCATTAATGCCCAAGGGAGGGGAGACACATTTATTGAACCAGGTACTGAAGTCTACGAGGGTATGGTAATTGGAATGCATAATCGAGATGAAGACATCCCTATCAATGTATGTAAAGAAAAAAAATTGACCAACATGCGTTCTTCAACTGCCGATATTGCACAAAGACTAAGCCCTCCAGTAAAAATGAGTTTAGAGGAAGCATTAGATTTTTTGTCTTCTGATGAACTTCTTGAGGCGACCCCAAAAAATTTCCGTCTACGGAAAAAAGAACTCTCCGCGACAATGAGACAAAGGAAAAAGAATCGGACTACCAAGTAACGCATTGAATTTGGGTCGTTGAACTAAGAAACCTCACTGGCATGCTTAGTACATTTCCAAGCACCGCATAATTCCAATTGGCAAGTTGCCGTTGAGGCGGTCTAACAAGTCATCCAAAAATCTGGTGTCTTTCCTCGAAGCCCTCAATATTTCCATTGAATTGATTACGAGATGAAAGCCTTTCAAAAAATAACGGTGCAAACCAAGTAAGATGAATTGGCGAGAAATAATGCAATGCCATTAATAATGAAGTTACGCACAAAATCACTAGAACATGTCTGTAATAAAAAAAGTTCTCTCTCATCATCATCCCAAAAGAATCCTAGATACGACTAAAGTATACACCTTGTTCAATCAATAGGGGAAAATCCCATTAATCTATTCGAAAATTTAAACTCTCCTATCCATAGATGTGAACCATCCCAGTCAACCGCATTAGGCATTAAAAATTCATTGTCTGATTTTGAAGCTTTACCCGTTCCCAAAAATTTCGTAGGAGATTCTCCGGCAATTGCATTTTCTATCGTTTCCCATCCAACAACTTTGGCATCACTTTGTTGGGTAATGAAAAATCCGATATCAGTAATCGATGCAGATTGGGGAAATCCATTCCATTTTGGTATATCTAACAACTTACCTTGATCCAGCTGGTCAAGACGAACAGCCTTCACATTAGTCCTATCTGCCGGATACCCTGCAATTACTAACCATTCTGAATCCATATCTAATCTTCCAGGACCGCTTGGAACTGAAAAGGAATATAAAGGTGCTGAATCAACTACTGGAATCCCTTCCCAAATTGTTACTAACTTCGTCGATCGATCGGATAAAGCAAAGTAATTTCCATTGTATGCAACACCCATTAGTTCTTTAAATTCAACAGAACCTATAGAGTCAACAAGTTCAATTTCTGGCAAAGCACCAGTTCCATCAAATTCCTTCCATCCATAAACCCCACGCTTTCCCGCAAGCAAAACAGTATCATTCCATACGCTAATATCCCACGGAGCCTCCTCAAACCTACGATAGAACAAATCTGGCGGTGCCATTGACTCACCTGGAATCGAATTCCAAACTGATAAAGATCTATCAAAGTCAGAAGCAACAAAAAGCCTCTTCCCATTAGAAGCGGGTAAAGGATTTTGAATGATATGATTTTCATATAATGTGTTAGTAGTAGGAGACTCAGCTCCAATTGCCCAATCAGGCTTGGAATCCGGTCCACTAGGAATCGAATTAAAAACCGAAACCCGATTACCATTATATTCAACAACAAACAATTTCCCCTCGGCATATGCAATATCTACTCCATCACCTCCCAACCACCTATGCCCAGAACCTCCAAGTCCAGTTTGACCTAAGCTTGCAAGTGTGGGTGAGAGAACTTCTGAACTGTTTTGGGGTAATTCATCCCACCAATATAATGACTCACCACCTGCTGCACCAGTTATAAGTTTATTTCCAACTATCTCCCCACCAAGCCAATTACCTGAACATGCATCTGGAGCCTTGCCTTGCGTAGGCCATTCAAACCATATATGTGTAGACTTTGTGCCATGCATTCCAACACATTCATTACTACCATTTTCGTCTCCGGTCATAAAGAAATTTCCGTTTGTGGTAATACCTCTAGGTGTACCTACAGAATCATCAGAAATCATGTAATCTGGCTTGGCACGCTTAGAATTAGGAAATTCATTCCAAAACAACAAATCAGCTCCGGCACCCGTTGCAGCCACAACCATTTTTTTGCCGTCTGTCCAAACCCCCCAAGGCCAAGAACCGGGATATCCTACTAATTGGTCCACATCTATCTCAAAATCAGCAGATTGACCAGATTTCTTAGGAAAGTTCAACCAAACTAAAATCCTGTCATTCCCAGAATCCGCAACTACTAATTTCCCACCTATACCAATAGATACCTGACTAGGGAAATCCATCTCTGCCAATCCTTTACCACCCATTTGAGTTACAAAATTAGGTTGTCCCAACACAATATCTGGGGACACATTAGAAGACGGAATGGTGTTCCATACTAGCACTCTGTTGTTAAACCTATCTGTGACAACCAGTCTAATCCCATCAGATGCAACTGATACAGGATGATTAAACAGCATTGGACCCCCAGAATCATTAAACCCAAAACCCGAGATCAAAAGATCCGCCGATTGCCCCGATTGAAACCTTTTACCAGAAGAGTTGTTCGCTAGATTATAAACTTGATCATTTTTCGTCACTTTCAATGCATACGCATTTTGATTTGAATGTCCAATAGGCGGATGTTGTTGGACGCCAATAGGCGGATGTTGTTGGACGCCAGTAGGCGGATGTTGTTGGACGCCAGTAGGCGGATGTTGTTGGACGCCAGTAGGCGGATGTTGTTGGACGCCAGTAGGCGGATGTTGTTGGACACCAGTAGGCGGATGTTGTTGGACGCCAGCAGGCGGATGTTGTTGGACGCCAGCAGGCGGATGTTGTTGGACGCCAGTAGGCGGATGTTGTTGGACGCCAGTAGGCGGATGTTGTTGGACGCCAGCAGGATGTAATGTAGGCCAATTAAAAGACAACAAACAAAGAGCCGCTAAATCTTTTAAATCTGGTCCAATAACATCAATATAAAGCTCACCCCTTCGTAGAGAATATATTAACTCCTTGAAATTTTGAGATCCAACATAATTTGACATAATACAACCATCAAAACCAGAATGAACTTGGGTCGAGCCCAAAAACATTCTCACCAATTCTTCTTCAGAATCCCCACCACGATATTTCAATTGCGCTTCTTCTAATCTGTTAAAATCTAAAGGATAAAGGATTGTATCAACTTGTGGATTTTTGATGTGATCTGAATCTTTTTTGGGCTTTGATTCTGCCTCTTTAACAGAATCAGAATCCGCTTTGGATCCCTCTGACTTTAACATTCTTTGGGCGGGACTTTTTTCAGTTAAAGGATTGGTAGTAATGATAGAAAGAGGATTTTGAGTATTTGGATCTAAATTTTCTGAAAGTGGCGTAATTTTGGTTGATTCCAAATTACTTTTAGAATCTGAGACTGCATTTTCTTTTGGGGTATCTGACGACTGAAGGTTGTGCTTTATATTATTTAAATCTTGATCAGATGGGTGGCTTTCTGCATCACACGAAATCATCATCAAGTAAATTGTTATTAGAAAACTAACAATAAAATAATATTTCCTGTTCAAGAATGATCCTTTTTTACTGCTTCAATTAATCCTTGAATATAGCCATTTGCAAATGCTCTCCCGCGATGACCCCATCCAGTATCTTGAAATGTAGCAGGGACGTGATCGTCTATAAAAAATCCATCAAACCCAACCTCAGAATATATCTTCATAGCCTTAAACATATCGACATATCCAGTATTAACAAACTCTTCATGAAACGATGGAACCTGAGCCGAAACATTTCGAAAGTGTACATAAAGAATTTTCTTCCGCTCTCCAAAATATCTTATCATTTGATAAATATCTTCACCTTCCATTTCCGAAAAAGTTCCCTGGCAGAATTCGATTGCATTGGAATCAGATGGATATATCTCAATCAAACGCTTATAGGAATCAAAACTACGTAATAGTTGCGGTATACCACCCAATTTTTTGACAGGGGGATCACATGGATGAATTCCTAGACGAATACCTTCTTCTTCAGCAATTGGAGTAATAATTTTGATCCAATCCTCCAAATAATTCCACATCTCGTCCTCGAAATATTCTCGATCATGAGTAAATGGGATTTTTTTCGCAAATTCCCAGTCAAATGCAGTAGCAGTCGCACCACCTCGGATCAGATAGGGTGGAGTTCTCCAAACATGGGAAGGCATCCAGTTATATCCGAAAATTGGAATCCCTGCACGAGCAATATTCCGAATTGTATAAATCATATTCTCAATTTGCTCATCCCTATTTGGGCCGCCTAACATAATATGATCATAAAAATTAGTTGGAACATTTTCTAACGCACTTAATTGCAACCCATATTGTTCAACAGATAGTCGCAATTTAACTAGGTCGTGCAACTCCCACCTACCGTTCGCTGTAGGTAAAGCCGGATTATTAAACAACACATCAGTTGCTCCATATTGCACAGCGAACCTAAGATATTCAGAACTAGCCTCTCTAAATTGTCCAAATCCTACTCTCATAGTTTCCTCCAATACCATTAAATGTCTATCCCCATATGCATATACTACTATTTAGATTGCTAGAGGCAAATGACTATATTCGGCAAATGTGATTTTTATCAAATAAAGATATAATTCGAATGTCACCTATTTTTGAATCCTAATTTTTAATGAATACTGAAGATGATTACTGTCACTGAAATCAGCAAATCTTATGGAGATCGCGATCTATTTTCAAACTTGAGTGTAAACATAATCTCAGGTCAAAGAATCGGATTGGTCGGATCTAATGGTACAGGCAAATCGACTTTGCTTGATATCATTTGCGGCGAGAAATCCCCGGACTCGGGAACAGTAGTCCGACAACGGAATCTGTCGGTTGGATATTTGACTCAAAATGCCATAATCCCTTCATCACAAACATTGATAGATCAAACATTGCAGGAGTCTGAATCGATAACCTCCTTAAGAAATCAAATCTCTTCAAAGTATCAAATACTTTCTGAAGAGAACGAAAAAACAACCCAACTTGCTCTACTTAAAGAAATTGGGAATTTAGAAACTGAACTCGAACTTTCTGGAGAGATATTTGATGAACATCAAGCTAAAGAAATCTTGTCAGGGTTAGGTTTCAACTCAACCGATTTCTCCAGACCGCTCAATGAATTCAGTGGTGGCTGGTTGATGAGAGCAGCTTTAGGGAAAATGCTTCTACGAAACCCGGATGTATTGTTGTTAGACGAGCCTACTAATCACCTAGATCTATATTCAAATTTATGGTTCGAAAAGTATTTGTTATCTTTCAAGGGATCCGTCGTAATTACCTCTCATGACAGGACTTTTTTAAACAAAGTTTCCACAATGGTTTTAGCAATAGAATCCGATGAAATTATTTCATTTAAAGGGGACTATGATTCTTATTTAGAATTCAGAGACCGATCACTAGAAATCAAACAAGCTGCCGCCATAAGACAAGACCGGGAAATTCAAAGGCAAATGAAATTCGTCCAAAGATTCAGATCAAAAGCAAGGAGAGCTACTCAAGTCCAAAGCCGTTTAAAACAACTACAAAAAATTGAACGGATTGCGCTTCCACGATCTACTACCAGAGTGCATTACTCTTTTCCAGAGCCAAAGCGTAGTGGAGTAAAGGCAATTGTTTTAAATAGCTTATATAAGTCATATGGAAAACATAAGGTTTACGAAAATTTGAACCTCGAAATTTCTAGAGGTCAAAAAGTGGCACTTGTTGGGCCGAATGGCGCGGGAAAAAGTACACTCCTAAAAATCATGGCTGGAGTTTTAGATTTCGATTCAGGCGAAAGAAAACTCGGAGCGAATGTGAAAACATCCTATTATTCCCAACATCTACTCGACCAATTAAATCAAAATAATTCACTTCTGGATGAAATCCGTACTGTTGCTCCTACAGAGCCCGAACAAAATCTCCGCCGCATTTTGGGAGGTTTCCTATTCAGTGGGAATGACGTAGAAAAATCAATTTCAGTAATATCAGGAGGTGAAAAAGCAAGAATAGCGATCGCAAAATTACTGCTACAACAAAGTAATCTGATTTTCATGGATGAACCTACAAATCATCTCGATATAACATCAAGAGAAATCCTTGCAGATGCACTAAGTGATTATCATGGAACAATTTGTTTCATAACTCACGACCGTACTTTAATTAACCAAGTAGCCGATAAAATTATCGATGTAACTGATGGCAAACCAAAAATTTGGGACGGCAACTTTGAAGATTATACTTTTGAAACCAATACGATTTCGCCATTCACACATGCCGAAGACAACAAATCAAAAGACAAACCAAAATCTGAACCTACTACAAAAAAACCAAAACTTAACCTGTCTAAACTAAATAGTGATTTAAAAAATGTAAGCTCATCCATAAAATCAATCGATAAAAAAATTTCGGAAGTTTCGCTAAAACTATCTGATTTAGAAAAGTTTTTTTCAAATCCATTAAATTTTGACGACAAAATTAATTTATCCGATTCTTCAAAAGAATATGAACTACTTAAAACCAAAGAACAAGACTTAACAAAAATATGGGAAAAGCTAACAGTTCAAGAAGAAGAAATCTTAAAAAATATTCACGATTTAGGCAACAAAAAACTTTAGCATTACTAGGAAAGGAAATCATTATGGGGCAATTTGATAATAAGATCGTAAGCATCACAGGTGGGGCATTCGGAATTGGAAAGGGAACTGCATTAGAATTTGCTCGTGAAGGTGCAAAGGTATGTATTGCTGACATTGACAAGCCTGCAGGATTAAATGTAATTTCGGAAATCAAGGATTTAGGTGCATCAGGAATATTTGTTGAGGCAGACGTATCAAAAGCAGATCAATGCAAACATGTAATCGATGAAACCGTAAAATCATTTGGAGGGGTAGATATCCTTTTCAACAATGTAGGCATTCAACCACCTCATTCATACTTGAATGTGGAAGACACCCCCGAAGATATGTGGGATCTAATACTTGATATAAACTTAAAGAGCTATTTTTTGATGTCTAAATATGCAATACCTGAAATCAGAAAACGTGGAGGTGGAGTAATAATCAACACTGCGAGCGTTCAAGGTATTCAATCTCAGCCTTTAGTCCCTCCATACGCTGCTTCAAAGGGGGCGATATTATCACTCACTCGACAAATGTCTTTGGATTATGCAAATGAAAACATTCGTGTTTTAGCCGTCTGCCCTGGTGCAATAGATACCAAAATGGTGCGTGAAGTAGCTCAGACCGAATCGGATGGCACTGAAGACACTGATGCAATAGTAGCAAGATATGGTTCAACCCATCCCTTAGGTCGAATAGGATTGCCTGTAGACATCGCAAACGTAGTACTTTTTTTGGCTAGTGATAAAGCCAGCTTTATGACAGGTGAATATGTATGTATTGATGGTGGTTACAATGCATTGGGGGCTTGGGCTAGTGCTGCTGGTGGAGCATTCGGAGATTCCGACAATCATTAATTAATTATACTAATCGTAAAAGGTACAAAAATAATGACTTCATCTCCAAAGAATTTAGACGCATTAATTGTCGGAGCTGGATTTTCTGGGCTTTATATGCTCAACAAGTTAAAGTCAATGAATATGGATGTTCTTTCAATAGAGGAAGCTTCAGACGTTGGTGGAACTTGGTATTGGAACAGCTATCCTGGAGCACAATGTGATGTTGAAAGCATGGAATATTCTTATTCATTTTCCGAGGAACTACAGCAAGAATGGAAATGGTCTAATAGATTCTCAGCACAGCCAGAGATTTTAAAATACGCAAATTATGTTTCACAAAAATTCGACCTACGCTCAAATATAATTTTTAATACCCGAGTTACCTCAGCACAATACAATGCTGAAACTAAAAAATGGTTAATTAAAACAAGTTCTAACTTTGTTTATTCAGCAAAATTCTTTATCCTCGCAACTGGGACTCTTTCTTCAGTAATTGAACCCAAATTCCCTGGAATATCATCATTTAATGGCGACACGTATATCACTGGAAAATGGCCAAAAACACCAATAAGTTTTAAGGGGAAAAATGTAGGAATTATCGGTACTGGATCCTCCGCGGTTCAGTCGATCCCAATAATTGCTAAGGAAGCAAAAAGTCTTACCGTTTTTCAAAGAAGCGCAAATTATTCAATTCCTGCTCATAATAGACCCTTGGGAAATGATGAGGTTAAAAAAATTAAGGAAAACTATCCCTCAATAAGAAAGAAAGCCCGATCCAGTCAGAGTGGAATAGCTTCTGCAAAACCAGGCGAAATAGGCGCATTTGATGTTACAGATTACGAACGAAAGCAATCATTTGAAAAAAACTGGAATAATGAAGAGGGAAACAATTTCAACTTGTTATCTCTTTACAACGATATTAGATTAAATGAAAAAGCCAATAATGAACTTGCAAATTTTGTCAGAGGGAAAATTCAAAGTATCGTGAAAAACCCTGAAACGGCAGAACTTCTATCTCCTAAAGATGCAATTGGATGCAAACGTACATGCCTAGATACAAATTATTTTGAAACCTACAACAGAAACAACGTTTCACTGATAGATGTGAATTCAAATCCCATTCTTAAAATCACTAAAGAAGGATTACAAACTACTGACAAATCACACCAATTCGATACTATAATTTTCGCTACAGGCTTTGATGCAATGACTGGAGCTATATTATCAATTAACATTGAAGGGAAATCAGGATCAACTTTGAAAAACAAATGGGAAAATGGGCCTGTAACATTCCTGGGACTATCCATGAATAATTTTCCAAACTTATTTACAATCACAGGACCAGGCAGTCCTTCAGTTCTTTCTAATATGATTACATCCATCGAACAGCACGTCGAATGGATTACTGATTGCATTAGTTTCATGAATGAGCAGAAATTGTCCGAAATCGAAGCAACTGAAGCATCCGAAAAAGAATGGACAACACATGTCTCAGAAATCGCAAATGACTCTCCTATGAGGTTTGCCTGTAATTCTTGGTATCTTGGCGCTAATATCCCCGGCAAAACTCGAATATTCATGCCCTATGCGGGGGGTATTCCTCAATACATTGAAAAATGTAATGAGGTTTCATCCAATGACTATCAAGGATTCAATTTATCTTAAGAGACGAATTGCCTGGACCATTTCAAAAACTTAGCTGTTGAGCATTTTTTGAATTGCGTCTCGCAAAGCATGCGTAACTTCTACAGAAATCATCACATCTTCATTTCGAAATTTTCCTGCAGCATGAATTTTTTCCGTTCCTTCATCTGTTACCTTGATACAATCTGGGTGATTTGGTTCACCTGGAAATCCCATCGATTGTGCCAAATCATTTGGGCCTCCAGCAAAAATTTCTACTCCATCAACTGTCAACATTTCATCTAAGTTTTCATAAGCTTTGATATCTTCTATTTGAGGCATTAGAAGAAGATCATTGTTAGTGTCTTCCATCATCTTTTTAAGATCCTTAACGAATCCAAATCTGGCAACCCTATTACTAGTAAAACTCCTATGCCCCCTAGGCATGAAATAACAGCAATCCACTACAGCTTCGAGCTCCTCTTTGGTATTCACAAAAGGAACAGTGATAGCCTTAATCCCTCTATCAATATAATTTAATATATTGCTTGGAATTTGATCAGGGACGCGCATTATAGGGGTAACACCCCATCCGTCACTTAAACGGCAAAACCGGTCAATAGTTTCTGGATTTGTAGGAGCATGCTGACCATCAAAATTTACGAAATCCAGACCCATCACGCCTGCAAGTTCTATAATCTCGTCTGCATAATAACTCATTCCTATCCCATATGCTTTTTCTCCGTCTCTCATCTTCTGCAAGATTTTGTTAGACATCATAGCCTCCTTTTTTTGAATAATTAATGTCCGATGAACTATTCTACTATCGGCTGCGCAATAATCCACAAGCTAACAGCAGTGTAAAAAACCATAAGTAGCAACATAGGATATTGACTACGAATCGCAACTTTGTGATTTGAAGTACGTCTTAATGAAATCTTATGAGCGACCCATACTGAAATCACATGACCTAGGACAATTGCAATTACTGAAACTACCCATGCAAACTTAGCATCTACTATAGAAATATCCTTTGTGTATCCGACAGTCCCAAAAATATCCCAGCCAAAAAATAATGGGTCAGAAATCAAAGGAATAATACTTTGTCCAGAGATTAACAAATATGAAAGATAATGTGCAAAATTGTAAGCAAGTGCAATAGGCACCAATGAAAAAACGAAGCTTCTTACAGTATCAGAATAATTCATCTCATCGGAAGAAAATCTTGAAATTAATCGACAAATTTGAATATACAAAAATGCAAAAATTACCGGCACAAGCAATGTCCCAAATGATTCTATCAAAACTGCTGTATTACCAGGGATAATGTCAATTATTTGCCATAATGAATTTTGGACCTCAAGCCAGAATGGAGTCTCAGAAAGGCCATCATATGTGACAGTTGAAAGTGCCGTAATATGAAATGCAACCAAAGCATCAGATACTCTTTCACCTCTAGTCAACCCTGAAGCCCAAAACCGAACAGAAATTTGTTTCATTGAATCATCCGCTTGCTCCCAACATTCAAAACAATCAACACAATCTGGGAGATCAGGATTTACTGCACATCCTGAAAGACATTTCTCACATATTGAGTTGCCTTCACCATCTGCAATTACTCTGATTTCGGTGGGAGAAAATCTGGCAAACAAGGCAAACAAGACCGAAAATGGATCACATTTTTTCAGCCATATGTGCTTACCAAAAAGAAACATTCCAACCCAGGTTATTATCGAATAAAACCCAATTAATACCGCTAAATTAAATGGGTTTGACCCTCCGGTATAAACATTCTCGATCCAGGCAAATAATAAGAACAAAGCCAATGCTGGCCAAGCATCAAGTTTTTTTGGCCACTTCAAAATTGGAACTCGTTGTTTACCAAAAATTAATTCGAACCAAGTGAACAATATTTGCAAAGGATTACATACTGCCCATAAATTTCCGAACAATGCTGTCACATAGCCCAACCCAACCCACCAAATAATCCATACAAACACTAAAGCAAAATTCTCTCTACCATCAGCTACAGACCTGTCAAACAACCCAGATATCATCAATGTAATAAAAACTACTACTGCAAGAATCTTAATTAATAATGAGAAAATTAAGGTGAGAACTCTGAAAAACTTGAACCGCCGTAAATTAATTCTACGATAATCATCTTGACCAGATCCTGTTTTGAAGAAAAATCCTATAACAAAAAACGACAAGGCTACTGTAGCAGCCGCTCCCAAAACAAAATAATTTAGAGGAATGGGAAGGTCATATCTTTCCCCAAATCCATGTGCAAATAAATTCGTAGGAAGCATTAAGAAAATGACCACCGACAATATTACTAATCCAATTGTCTTAACTTTCATTAATTTATTACCTCACAATTACAGAAACAAATATCCTATTTGGGATGGACTTCTATTGTCATTAATAAGTTCTCAGATTCCTCCGTTGAAGAATGGCTTTTGTGATCATGTCCGTCCTTCCCTCCCTCTAACAAAGCATGAGTATTCACTAAAAATCGTCCTGTAGCATGCGCATGGAATTCAAGATAATCTTCCTGGTTTGCTTTAATGGTTTTTTCTATGTCATAACCATGCAAATGAATCACCAAGTCTTGACCACTATTTATGATTAATCTAACATTCTGATCTTTTGTAACAACCAATCTTTCCTGACCATCTACTAAAGAGCCATTTGAAATATTTATTTCAAATTCCGTTTTGTCAGATTCCGATTGATTATGGGAATTTTGATGACTTTTAATTTCACCGCACCCAACAATCAAAAATATCATTGCTACAAAAGCAACCGCAACAAATTTCATCATCATATTCCTTAACTAACATTGAAGTACAGTTTACTAATACCTACAACTTGATTCAATTATTAGCTGTCTAATCATCGATTGCAGAATACACTAAAGTACGTAATTCACGCCGGATATTAAATATTGTAGATGGCCTAAGCTGGGTTAAGAACACGACAGCTAAATCTTCAACAGGATCAATCCAAAATGCTGTACTAGCAGCACCACCCCAATCTAAAGAACCGACTGATCCAGGTATTTGTGCGGCAGCAGGATCAATTAAAACAGCAAAGCCTAACCCAAAACCAACTCCCGAGAAGGCAGTCTCACTCCACCTTCCCAATGCAACTGAAGTTAAATCCCCCTTAGAAGACAAATGATTTTGACTCATCAATTCGATAGTCTTTCTACTCAAAATTCGTCTATCTTTGTAAGTACCATTACTCAATATCATTTCACAAAATTTCATATAATCGTCCAAAGTAGATACTAACCCGCCCCCACCAGACAAAAGTGTTGGTTTTACAGAATAATCTCCAGTAAAAGGATCATCTACAAGCTTTGGAAGACCCGATAATTGGTATTGATAATTAGCTGCCAATCTACCTAGATTCTCTTTCGGGACATAAAATCCAGTATCTGTCATATCTAATAAATTAAAAATTTCTTGTTCTAGAAAATTATCAAGTGACATCCCTGAAATAACTTCAATTAAGTATCCACAGATATCGGTTGATACTGAATAATTCCATTTTTTGCCCGGCGAAAACTCTAATGGCAAAGATGAAAGTGACTGAACCATTTCCTGAAGAGTCTTCTGATGTTCTCTACCGATTCCAATAAATCTATAAGCCTTATCAACTTCCGATTTGTTAGTTTGGCCATAACTTAAACCTGACTGGTGAGTAAGCAAATCTCTAATAGTCATTAACCTATCAGGAGGTGACGTATCAAAGTTTGGATAGCCGCCAGAAGCATACACTCGAAGGTCAGAAAATTCTGGGATGTATTTCCTTACCGGATCATCAAGTTGAAAATACCCTCTCTCAAAAAGTTTCATTAATGCAACCGACACTATTGGTTTAGTCATAGAGTAAATTCGGAAAATCGTATCCCGAGAGACGGGTTTATTCCTTTCTTTATCCATCAACCCCAAAGCCGAACAATGAACTAAAGCGCCTTTTCTGAAAATGCCTGTCAGGGTCCCAACAAATCTATTAGTATCCAAATATTTTTCTTGAATAAAAGAATCAATCCTTTTTAATCTATCTGCCGACATCCCTGAAATTGCATTTTGATCCATCAATTATTTCCCTCTATTTTCAAGATTTTGAATCTAAAGTATTTTTTATTTTGTCCCACCTGGCTGGCATATCATCACGAGTAATTTCTGGTTCAAATCCCAAAGACAGATACATTCCTAATGCTGGAATTCTCCAATCATCTGTATAAAGCATAATTGTTTTGTAATTTTTATTCCCCAAACATCTTAAAACCTCAATTAAAACCACTTTGCCCAAGCCTAGACCCCTAAAATCCGGATGTGAAACAACAAAATCTACCCTGCCAACTTTCTTAGAACTATCCTGAACTGATGCAAAAGTAGCAGCAACAATCATCTCATCCTTCAAAATGACACGCGATCCTTCTGCTCTTTCATCTTGTGCCATGTATTCTTGAAACCTCTGGGAATCCCACTGCGAGTCAAAATCACCACAATTCAATAGAGCTATCCATGATTTTTCATCACCATGTTTGTAAGGTCTTAATAAAAACCCCTCAGGCAAAAACTTGTCTGAGATTAGCCTTACTTTCTCAGCATCAATAACCATTGTTAACTGTTTTGGTTCTAATTCTTTTTCTGATTTTCCCAACTGATTTCCTACATGTCCTGAATGATGAATTCGGATATTCTTTCACCAATCATCATAGTTGGAAGATTCGTATTAGCACGAGGGACATCCGGCATGATTGAAGCATCAGCGACACGCAATGACCCAATGCCATGAACTTTTCCAAATTGATCTACAACAGACATAGGATCAGTGGATGGACCCATCTTACATGTACAACTAATATGGTGAAGGGTACTAACATTTTGCTTCAACCATAAATCTAACAATTCATCATTCTGAAGGATGTGATCTGTGGGTGAAAGTCTATTCGATACTATTTTCGAATATTCTTCACCATCTCCTATTGACGCACAAACACGGGTTAAATAACGCATCCGTCTCAAATCTTCTGGGTCTTGAAAATAATTGTAATCAATCTCTGGAGGATCAATCGGATTCGCTGATCTAAGCTTCAATTCACCAGAACCTTTAGCCAAATATAGGCTCCCTATCATTCCTACAGCATCAGTCAAAGTTGCATCTTCGTCTTCCTGACTAGGAAATTGACTACGTTCCACCGCGCGATATGAAATTCCATGTGATTGATCTAAGATAGCAACTCTACGTAAAGCTATATGATGAATCATCAAATCATTTCGTAAATCAGAATTTTCAGCAGTACATCTAATCACAATTTGTCCAAACCTTTTATTTGGATCACCAATATAGTTTTCTTTAGTATTCCACCAAACCTGAATATGAGGATGATCTCGTAAGTTTTGTCCTACACCTTGTAAATCTTTTACTACCGGAATACCTAACATCTCCAAATGTTCTGCTGGTCCAATACCAGAAAGCATCAATAATTTTGGAGACCACGGCGCTCCAGCACTCAAAATGATTTCTTTTCCGAAAACATTAAATATCTCCCCGCCACTGTCTACCTCTACTCCATAAGCAATATTGTTTTGAATCAGAATTTTGTTAACAAAACATCCTCCCCTAATTGTCAAATTCATTCGGTTTCTGATCGGGTTGATATAACATAAAGAAGCGCTTTGTCGAACCCTGTCTACAGTATTAAATGGTATAGGACCTACCCCTGAAGCATCTGGATCATTATGATCTTGAACTTTCGCTAACCCAAATGATTGAGCATCTTCGTAAAATGCCTTACCATCCTCAGCCCATTCATCAAATGGATGTCTACGAACCTTCACAGGTCCGGTGTTACCATGAAAATCCCCACTCATATCTAAATCGTTCTCAATTTTCAAAAAGTAAGGTAAGCACTTTTGAAAATCCCACTCACTATTACCCTCAGCCGACCAAAGGTCATAATCTTCAGGTTCTCCTCGTAGGAAAACTTGTCCATTAATGCTACTTGATCCACCAATTACTTTTCCTCGTGGAATTCGGATCGAATTTTGTTCATCAGTAGCCCTAGCCTCGAACCACCATCTATGTTGATCGAGCTCATCGGTTGATCCATCGGAAAATTCGGGCCCATATGCAAATTTGATCCTATCGGGCATAGAGTCAAAATTGGCGAAGTCTTGTCCAGCTTCCAATAACAAAACGGTCTTATTCGTATTTTCTGTAAGCCTAGCAGCGATTATTGAACCCGCTGATCCAGAACCAACCACAATATAATCATATTCCATTCTTTCGTCCTTTATTCATAAAATCCCTATCAATCAGACTCTAATACTTTCATTTTCCTTCAATCGATCATTCCAAAATATCACTATATAAAAAAGAAACGCTAAAATCAGCAAGAGAGCAGAAAAAGAATATACTACGAAAATCGAAAAATAAGTTAATAGCCCATATCCCAATAGTGGACCAACCGCAGAACCTACATCTCCCCATGTAGAATACCTAGCCATGATTTCGGGTTGATGCCCAATAGGAGCCAAATCACCAGCTGAAGCATCTAAGGTAACCTTTGCGGCTGTAGTTGCCGCAAACAGTAATGGCACTGCCAAGAGTAAAACTAACAAATTTACATTTATAATTATCGTGCAAAGAATAATTACGGGAACTGAAATTGAAATCATCCGTTTTCTTCCAAATTTGTCAGAAACCAAACCAAAAATTGCAGAGAATCCTACTTCAGTTCCCCAACTAATCGCAAGAATAATTCCTGTTAATGATGCTGCTCCAATTGTTAAAACACCTAAACTAAATGGTTCAGTCATTTGATCTTTTACTATTAATCCAATTGTTGCAGTTGTTACTCCAGAAGCAAGAAATCTTTTTGAAAAGTGTACAAAGAATACCGACAGGATTTTCAATCTCAAATTGGAGTGAATTGAAAAACTTCCTAACAAAAATCCCCAAATTCTATTTTTGAAATTAACTGTTTCCTGTCCTTCAGTTACCTCGTTGCACTGAATATCGCCTTCTTCAGTGTCTCTTTTTTCCCCATGGTCTCTTAGCAATAAGACTAACGGAATACAAATAATTACAAACGAGGATGTAATTAAAAATGCATTCTGGATACCTAAACTCTCTGCCAAGATCCCACCCATTAATACTGCAACTGCACTACCAGATCTAAATACTCCATTAAAAACCCCCATATGCATTCCTCTGTGATCAGAGTTCTCTTTTAGAACAACCATGTACATGGATACCATCTGAATTGAAAAACATATTCCCCATCCTATACGCGCAACAAATAATGGCCAAAATCCATCAAACAATCCATATGATGCAGTTGAAAATAATGCAAGGATCAATGAAATCATCAAAGGACGCTTTAATCCAAATTTGTTGTAAATTTTTGCAGCCCAACTATTTGAAAACATTCTGATCCATCGATTAGTACTCAATATTACTCCCGCAGCTAATCCTGCGGTCATACCAAATTCTCCTAACATTGATGGCAGCACAGCATATAGCATCGAATCTCCCATAACCGATAATGCCATGATTAAAGAGGTATATATCACCTGTCGTGTCGAAAAAAATATCATTCTTCTTTATCTTCAAACAAAAATTTTGGACAAACCTTTTCGACAGTATAAACTATTGAAAATACTGAGTAGCAATATTTCAGTTATTATACGTTGAACAATTTCTATTCTTTAAGAAATTTTGGAGCTTTTGATGAATGAAATCACCAACATTGGGATAATAGGAACAGGTCGCATTGGCACTCATCATGCCAAAAATATTGAGTACAACATCCCTGAAGCTTCAGTTGTAGCCTTAATGGATCTCGACAATTCCAAAGCCAAAAATCTTGCCCATGAATTCTCTAATTGCATGACATATACTCGAGCCGAACATCTAATCGCTGCCCCTAACGTTGATGCAATATTAATCGCTGCCCCCGACGAATTACATAGTGAATTACTATTCCAATGTCTAGAATCAAACAAACCAGTATTGTGTGAGAAGCCAATTGCAACCAGTTCCACCTCTGCAAAATCCATTGTTCATAAAGAAATGGAACTCGGCATAAGGCTAATTCAAATTGGGTTCATGCGAGAGTATGATCCAGCACATTCCAAAGTGAAAATGATTTGTGACAATGGTGACTTAGGCAGGATTTTCACTTTTCGAAGTTTTTCATCTCAAACAATTGGACTTGATCAGCATTCTCAGGGAAATAGGGAAATCAAGGATTTAATAGTCAACTCAATGATTCATGATTTTCATTCTGCTCGTTGGTTCATGAATCAAGAAGTGAGAAAATTATATGTATCGTCCATTAGTGACGATGGTCCAAATACAGCTCGATTTTTAATAGTTACAGCAGAATTCCAAGATGGGTCATTGGGACTAATTGAATATAACGACAATTCTGGATTTGGCTATACTGTAGATATCAAAATCACAGGCGAATTAGGATCTATAGAGAGCTCTTCACTTTCTGACCCAATCAAATATTCTTCCAATTCTAAATCTCAATCGATTACAAATGACTGGTTGGAAAGATTTGACTCAGCATATCTAATTGAATTAAGAAATTGGGTGAAATCCATTCAAGACAAAATCCCGAGCGGGCCTAATGCTTGGGACGGATATATGTCACTAAGAATTGCAGAAGCATGCATCAAATCTGTAGAAACAGCAAAGTTCATCGATATTCCTTATATTCCTAAACCAAACTTTTACGAATAACATCTTTAAATTTTGAATTTTTTTGGTGTCGAATATAGAATGGCACCAACTCACATCCCAATCAAGGAGCAAACAATGAAAGCAGTAGTATATAAAAAGCCGTTTGAGGTAGCTATAGAAACCGTTCCGGACCCAACAATTAAGCATCCAAATGATGTAATTGTTAAAGTTACTTCTAGTTGTATTTGTGGATCTGACCTACATATGTACGAAGGTAGAACTGCTGCAGAACCAGGAATCATATTTGGTCACGAAAATATGGGTATAATTCAAGAAATTGGTTCGGCTGTCAAAAATTTGTCCGTTGGAGACAGAGTGGTAATGCCATTTAATGTGGCATGCGGGTTCTGCAAAAATTGCCAACGTGGATTTACTGGATTTTGTACTACTGTTAATCCAGGTTTTGCTGGCGGTGCTTATGGATATGTTTCCATGGGGCCATGGGTTGGCGGACAAGCTGAATATCTTCAAGTACCTTTCGCCGATTTCAACTGTTTAACCCTGCCTACAGGAAAAGAGAATGAGGCTGATTTTGCACTATTAGCAGATATTTTTCCTACAGGATATCATGGAGCCGAATTAGCAGATGTCAGCCCCGGAGAGAGTGTAGCAGTATTTGGTGCAGGGCCTGTTGGCCTTATGGCTGCATATAGTAGCTTAATTCGAGGTGCCGCAGAAGTTTATGTGATTGACCATGTCAAAGAAAGACTAGATAAAGCCGAAAGCATTGGAGGCATCCCAATCAATTTTGATCAAGGTAATCCTGTAGAACAAATCCGAGATATAAGAAATGACTCTGGAGTAGATAAAGGTATTGATGCTGTTGGATACCAAGCTGCCGCTCAGGGATCATCAGCTGCAGGTGGTGAACAAGATGAAATACCTAATGTGGTACTTAATCAAATGATTGAAGTTGTAAAACCGACAGGGGCAATGGGTATCCCTGGGTTGTACGTACCATCTGACCCAGGTGGTATAGATGACTCCGCAAAGCAAGGATCCTTGCTTCTAAGTTTTGGAAAATTATTTGAAAAGGGACTAAGACTCGGAACAGGGCAGTGCAATGTTAAAAAGTACAATGCTTATCTTAGAGACCTAATAATTTCTGGTAAAGCATCACCTAGTTTTGTCGTATCTCATGAAATCTCAATTGATGATGCGCCAGAAGCTTATCAAAAATTCGACCAAAGAGTTGAAGGTTACACTAAAGTAATTTTAAACCCATAATATACGATTTAGCACAATTATTATTAACCTTTTAAGGAGTTGTAATGGTCAAAGATTCTTACGAGTGGGTCGATGATTGGGGAAATAGGGAACGTTCTGAAAAATCAATTTCAGGGTGGGCTCATCCAGGAATGGCTACTACTTCCGATGGGAACATTGTGACCTGCGATAGTGGTGAATCCCTTATATTAGTTTTTAGTCAAGACGGATTATTACTAGACTCATGGAATGGAAATTTCTCTGACGCTCATGGAATCACAATTGCCACGGAAGGTTCTTCAGAAGTCATATGGATTGCCGACAATGGTAGCAAGCGGCAGCCTGGACATGCGTACGATTATGCACCAGAAGCAAATACTCAATCTGGAAGAGTTTTCAAAACCGCATTTGGAGGGGAAGAGTTGATGGAATTGCCTATGCCCAATCATGCTGCATACGCTAACACTAAATATTCCCCAACTTCTGTAGCAATCAATAAAAGTAACAATGATATTTGGGTCGCAGATGGATATGGTGCAAGCTTAGTGCATCGATTTGCTGCTAATGGAAAATATTTACAAACAATTGATGGAAGTAACGGGGCAGGACTTTTCAGTTGTCCCCATGGAATTGCAATTGATTACAGGAAATCAGAAGCTGAACTATTCGTCGCAGATCGATCAAATTCCAGAGTTCAGGTATATGATCTTGAAGGAAACTTCAAAAGATCTTTTGGGACTGATTTTCTTACTACGCCCAGTGGGTTTGCATTTTCAGGAGATCTAGCAATAATATCCGAGTTGCGTTCAAGACTAGCCGTAGTAGATAAAAATGACAATTTAGTCAACTATCTTTTCCCAAACCCTGATGCACCTTCACTCGAAGGTTGGCCTAATGAAATGACTGAAAATGGTGTCTTGAAACGACCTGCATCTTTGGAGTCTGGAAAATTCAACAGCCCCCATGGTATGACTGTAGACCATTCTGGCAACATCTATGTTGCCGAGTGGCTTATAGGGGGTAGATTTACAAAACTTAACATTACTAAAGATTCCACTAACTGATGAATTATCACAGTAGGTAATTTTAGCAAAATTGTTGTTTTATAGGAGGCTAATATGACTTCTACGGCGGAAGTTAAAATCGTTGAGTTATCAAATGGAGTGTTTGCCAGACTCCATAACAATTTAACTAACGCTGGAATAATTGTGGGTGATGATAGTGTAATAATTGTAGATTCCCTTCGAGTTCCTTCGTTTGCTCGAGATTTAATAAAAGATGTAAAACATATCACTAACAAACCCATTTCTCATGTAATAGATACTCATTCCCATTGGGATCATTCTTGGGGAAATCAAGAATTTCCAACTGCAACAATTATTGGACATGACAATTGTTTAAAAGAGATGATCGATTCTAATTGGAATGAGCAATGGCGATCCAAAGTGATTTCATCTAATGAATCTTGGTCTGAAGAAGCTAAAACAGTAAACATTACTCCGCCTAATCTAACATTTTCGGATAGTATGAATATGGAATTTGGTTCGCATAAAATACACATAAAATTCTTAGGGAAAGCCCATACCAGCGGAGATATATTTATTTACCTTCCAGATGATCAAGTACTTTTCACTGGTGATGTAGCTCAAAATCAAGGGATCCCATTTTTTGGAGATAGCTATCCAAACGATTGGATTCAAACATCCGAATCAATGGCTAACATTTCTGTGAATTCTTTTATGGCGGGGCATGGACCAATTGGATCGCAAAAAGATCTTTCAGATGCTAAAGATTTCATCCAAGCATTAATTCAAGATATCAAATCTTCCAAAAATGATGGAATTGATAAGGATCAAACCGCATCAATTGTCACAAATAACTTGAAATCACGTTTTGGGCATTGGAGAAAATTCGAACTCTTGCCTGACGGAATCGCAGACATATATGACAGGTTAGTCAACTAATAATCATATATATATACGATTATTCTCAATAATACATTTTATTTACGGAAAAGATATTCTAATATATAGAAATTCATGATATATTTTTTTTAGTATATACAGGTATAAATAGATATTATCCTGTTTTTTACAGAAATAGTTTTTGAGTTTTCGGAAATGTATTTTATTGGACCAAATTGTCACTCCAATGCCTCTTCTAATCTATCTCTATTAGAAAGCATTGAATTGTACTCTTTTTGGGATACTGTTGATCCTGAAAAATGGGGAATAAAAACTATTGAAGCTTTTCTACTAGAAAGATTCGATATTTTTATAAGACGGGATATCAGAGAAAAAGGCAAATCATCGAAACCTGTATGTCACGACTCATCTATCTCGTCCAGATCCTTAACATATCGATCATTGGATTACAGAAGAAAAAGCATCAAACATAAATTTGACCGAACACGCACCTATCTTGACAGTCAAATTGATTGGTCAGACAGATCCGCTATCTCCAATGTAATGCTGCCTCTTACACCACATGAACACATCAAACATGCTTACGACCTCAGTCTTAATTTCGCCCAACACACATCTCGCACATCATCAAAATACTTCAAACCCACTTTCCGAAATCTTAAATATTGGTTGTTTTTACTGGTTTATCACTCGGACTTTCTTAAAAACGACTACGATATATTTATCATTGGAAATCTATATGCATACCTCGATAGATGGCATGTCATCAACGGGAATAATTTTGCCTCTTCTAAGGACAAGAAATTCTTAGATGGGTGGCTTGCAAGCCACCCATGGGAAAGCACCGAAGACATGAATCAATATATCTCAAATATGGCTAGAGGTGGATTTGAACAAGTTCCTTCAAATTGGGATCTATGGGGTAAACACACCCATTTTATGCTTCCATCACACTATACCAATTCAAACCCTAATAATCTTGAATCGGACCCACAACCAGTTGCAGTAGAACCCACATATGTATCTATATCCAATGAATCATCAAATCTTGAAGAATCTACCACATTTATCTGCCAAGCCTGCGGGCATCATAATCCTAATTCCTTACAAACCTCTGAACTAAGTTTGGACTTTTCGAATATGCCTATTGATCCTCCATTCTATGAAGAGAATATCAGAGGCGAAGATGACATTATACAAAGATATATTCCCGGAGAAGGATGGATTAGTTCTTAAAATATTCTTTGACGCTTTTTCTCTTTGGTATATTGGAATCCCTATCTATTTCATTAAATTCAAATCGCCCATTAGAATTCCCTTCTGTAATTCTTGCACCCTTAAGCTTTTTTTGTATTTGTAATCTTTCGTCCATAACTTTCCCGATACGAGGGCACTTTTGGGCAATAATATAGAAGGAATCATTTTTAGATTTCTCTGTGTATATTTCTAAATCTAATATTTCAAATTGACTTTCAAAAATTTTACTGATTTCATTTTCCTTATGGAGCAATCTCCAAAATGAATGAAAAATTTTTCCGCCAGTATTTAATCTGGCGTTTTGTTCTCGCAAAGAATTCAACATTTCATCTTTAGATAGTTCGTCCAAAATCTTATCTGAACGTATTACATCAAATTTTTCATCCTGTGTCATGTCAAATAGGACATCATTCATATCCAGGATTAATGATGTTCCATCCAAGAAATCATTCAGTTTTTTTATATATAGGTTTACATTATCCATCTTGTTTTTTATCTAACATCACTCTAAGAAAAATAATCCCTTTCTTTAGACAAATTGCTATTTTGTCCTTCAAATCCTAATTGTCTCCACATTTCAAATACAACAACTGATACAGCATTGGAAAGATTCATACTTCGATTTGAGGGTTTCATAGGTATCCTGATAACATTCTCGGGATTTAATTCCGACACTAGATCGGAACTAAGACCAACACTCTCAGATCCAAATAATACCGTGTCGTTTAGTTTATACATTGGGTCAGTATAAACTCTTGGACCATTTGCTGTCGTGCCATAGACTTTCGATGAGTCAAACATCCCCCACAACGATTCAACGGATTCATGAATCGTAATATTAGCAATATCTCTATAATCTAACGAAGCCCTACGTAGACTTGAATTGTCCAAACTGAAACCAAGTGGTTTCACCAAATGCAAATTCACTCCAGCATTAGCACAAAGCCGAATAACATTACCGGTATTTTGTGGGATTTCTGGAGAAATTAGTACAATATTTAACATATTAATTGTGACAAATTCTGGAATCAGATTCTGAATCCATCAATATAATTTGGTTTCATTTTAGCCAAGGATACCATTATTTCTTCCATTCTACTTTCATCATCTGCTAACAACCTATCATCATATCTTGCTACGGAAGACGTCAATATTTGCAACCTTTGTAATTTAGTATCATCATCAGGAAATAAAACTGCCATAATTTGTGAAGGTCTGAAATATCTTAACCATATTGGACATTTACTCAACAAGGGATTAAGTAAAGCAGCCCTACCAACTCCTGAACACACTCTACCAAATGAACTAATCATCAAATTAATAGGCATTGATTCAGGCCATTTTATTCCATCAACAATTCGATTATTAACCAAATCAACGTAATTTCTATAACTAGAGACGTTCTCCCAAGGACGATTTATAAGCCATGTATCAATATCATTAACATTTAACAAGCCACCAGTGTGATTCGAAAAGATTTCCCTCATTGAATATTGATCAGCAATAGTGGTCAAATCCAACAACCCTGGGAAATAATGAAAATGACAATCTAGCATGTAGTCTAGCCACTTAATTGATCTATATGTGGGGGGAATAACTTTTTCTCCATTTGCTTGTGCGAGTTTTTTTAGCACACCAGACATTGCATAAAGTTTTTGTCTGTTCATAGTAGAAATTCCATTCTCATGAAGGGAAGACGTAGTCCAAACAACAGATTTATCCAAATCTGTACACATCCCTTCCCACCGAGACATGTAAACACAAAGGTCCGTCATAGAATACTGAACACCATAATATTCTTTAATATGACGCTCTATAGAACGTCGATCCCAATTATTATGCAGCGAAAAAATAGCTATTTCTATCTCTTCCGACTTTAGTAAAGGGCGTGAAGTCCTAAAGGAATTGTTGTCAACAGCCGGATCTAATTTTAATCTTGGGTTTTCAGGTAGCATTCTTCAACTAGCATAATAATAGAACATATGAACTAATATATCATTTAAAGCATACTTTGTGAATATGACTTTCAAAGATGAACGAACCCAGAATTTACTACCTCAATTGTATAGAAGTTACCCTCTAAGAAAATATAATGTGTATCCACTATGATTTCACCCTCTGTTAAATTCGCTATGAGATTTCAATACATGGGAATCGACAAACCCTGGAATGTTTTTGTCGTACTCCATACAATTTCAGTAGCATTATAGATAGTCGGAAAACTTAAGCTTATTCGTCCAAACTTTCATCCTCGGCGGTTGTAACTTCCAATAATCCAGCTCCTCTTCTACGACCCGCAAAAATACTCGAACCTCCACCAGGTGGAGATTCAGGCATATTATTCAATCCATTTTCATCGATATTTAAACCACTACCAGGTTGGTCACCAAGAACTATATAACCATCCTCAATAGTGGCATCAGTTGATAAAATACCTGCATCTCGGTCATGGAATACTTCAAGCATAATATGATTGGGTATCGCAGATGCGACGGGTGCTTCATAATTCACCGGTGAATTCATCAAAGAAACAGGAATCTCAAAACCATAAGCCATATCTGCAACTTTCATTAATCCCGTAATCCCACTTGCACCACTACCAACCTGAACAATATCCACAGCTTCATTTTCCATAAGAGGCATAAAATCTTTTATGTCTGACAAATTTTCCCCGGTAGCTACAGCAGCAGTAATACTTTGGGACACTCTTTTTAAACCTCTATAATCCCATCTGCGTGCTGGCTCTTCTGCCCAGAAAATCTCGAATTTCTCCTCAATCTTTCTTATGTTTCTAATAGCTTGTTTTGGAGACCAATATTCATTCGAATCAATAATCAATTGCACTGGCTTACCAGATTTCTTTAATGCTTCTTCCATAATCCCAATACGGCGCATATCAGATTCTCTATCTAATCCAACTTTTAATTTTCCGGCAGAGATTCCTTTTGATGAAGCCTCTGAATACAAATCGTATATCTCTTGATCCGACAACGGCAAATCAATACCACTAGCATAGGCCCTAACATATCTCGAAGAACCTCCAAGGGTTTTCCAAAGAGGTTCTTCATTTATCTTCGCTTTAAGATCCCATAGTGCAACGTCTATTGCACCTAATGCATTACTCATTATTCCTTCATTACCGCCCTTGAAAACAACATCTACCATCCGTTTCCATATACCTTTTACACCTCTTGGATCTAATCCAACAATCGCCGGCTTAATAGAATGAATCGCATTGAATATCGAAGGATTTGTTAAAGATATACCTGAGATTCCTTCGTCGGTATCTATGTATAAAACCATACCCGATTGGTCATCACGACCAGTGGGGAAATTTGCATCTCCCATTCGTCTATCTAAAGTAAAATAATAAGGTCGAGTTCGAATCCCTGAAATTTTCATTATTGCTCCTACAACTACTAGTACTAATTAAATTTGGCCAATTAGAGTGTTTTTAATATCTTTAGGTAAAACATGTTTTGGAATCTTACAAACCATCGTATATGCAGGATCAAACACATTGCCAACATCATATTCAACATAAGTGCCAAGTAATATATTCGCATCTTCGACAGACAGGTTGTAATCATCGATTAACCATCTAAACATCTCTGAAGAAGCATGTTGTAAAGCCTCATCAAGTGGTCTCGCATTCCCTGCAGCGAAAATATAATCTTTATTTTCACCCCTAGGCCAAAAAATTTCTTTGTTCTTAATTACACTTAATGAAAATTCGACATCCATTGAAATTTCTATACCAGTACCCAATATTTCTCCATCAGATTGCCACGCGTGCCCATCACCTATATGGAATAATGCTCCTTCAACGAAAACAGGCAAATACGCAGTCACGCCTGGCTCAAAACCCCTATAATCCATATTCCCTCCATATTGACCAGATGTAGCGGTAGATATTGACTGTCCCCTTCCAGGAGCTACTCCAAAACATCCAATCATAGGTCTTATAGGCACAATTAAATTTTCCAAAAACTTAGATGGGGTTTCTATCATTGCTGTGGAATCATTAAAATCCAATATGAAATTAAAGGGTTCATTCTCAATTTCTCCAGTATTATGTCCAAACTCCATAACATTGGATGAAATTTTAGGCCTACAGAAACCATGAGAACGATTAGGAAAAATTTTATTGAATTTTACCGCCAAAACATCCCCAGGAAGAGCGTCATTAACATAAAAAGGTCCAGTTTGAGGATTCCCTCTGGGTGAAACATCTACACCATTGAAATCCTTTCCTCCTGCATCAACAGTTCGGGTAATAATTTTATCACCACTATCAATTGTTAATTCAGGAGAATGAGAACCAATCGTCAAGTGATAAATTTTTGGCGAAAATACATGATCCATTACAGACTCCTTTAACTCAATCTACAAACCATTTTAAAATATAAATCCATTCCCACTGCAGATTGTAAAACAATTACACTATAGATTAAGAACATATAAAAATACATGGACATCCATTGTTTGAAATAGTGTAGAGTATCAATAAAATTAAAAGATATTACACTTACGTACGACTTTTAAAAAGGATACTCACTAATGTTCTCAGCAAGAATTACTAGTCCAAAAAAGATCGAAATTAATGAAATTGATATACCTCAAATCCATGAAGGTCAATGTCTTATAAAATTAGAACGTTGGTCGGTGTGCGGAAGTGATATCAGGCATAACTATGGACCTGTTCTACCTGAAGAAGAATACCCTATGAAACATGGTGGACCATGTCATGAATGTGCGGGCACTATAGTAGAAAGCCGCTCTGACAAATTTGAAGTAGGGCAAAGAGTAATAGTACTACCAAACCTAGACGGACCGGGTGGTTTAGTAGAATATTACCCTGGGGACGAGGGTCGAATGGCTTTAGTACCAGACTACGGTGACTTGGGAGAATGGGTATTATGTCAGCCATCAGGAACAGTATTATACTCATGCCAACTTATGGGAACAATTCTTGGTAAAGATGTAATAATCATGGGGCAGGGAAGTATCGGATTATCATTCACCGCAATCATATCAAGAGCAGGCGCTAGAAGAATAATCGCTGTAGACCCACTTGATTATCGATTAGAGTGGAGCAAACAATTTGGAGCCACTCACACCATCAATCCTGAAAAGGAAAATTTGGATGAAGCATTAGAGGAAATAACAAACGGAAAACTTGCAGATATTTCCGTAGAAGCATCTGGCTACCCAGATGCTTTAAATGCCGCTCTAAGAGCAGCCTCTCAAAATGGGAAAGTAATTATTTTTGGAATCCAACCCGGACCAAGAGGTAGAATGACAGAAATAGACACACAATATTTATTAAAGAATTCCCCAACGATAATCCCCACGCTTGGTGGAAGAAGCAAAGATCCCGTAGCTCATATACAGAGAATGATTGAACTGAAAGATAGAGGATGGTGGAATCCTGGAGAAATGAAGACCCATGAGCTGAATTTTTCAGATGTACAAAAGGCATATGATCAATATGAGCAATATCAAGACGGGGTAATAAAAGTAGTGATGGAAAACGAATAACGACATGCAATTCTAAAACGAAAGAATATTATGCGAACACGTCAAATAACAGCTACTCCTTCTCAAATAATGCTAGAACAATTGGTCACTTCAAATATCAAGTATCTATTCTACAATTCAGGATCCAAGGAAGCTTTGTTTTTTGACGCCCTACACAACAACCCTAATATTAATGGGGTTCTTGCGCTTCACGAAGGTAGCGTTACTTCAATGGCTGGGGGATATTCACAAGTAAACTCTGATCCAGCGGTAATGTTAGTACATCTTGGTGCAGGATTAGCTCAGTGTATGGGTCAACTAATAAATGTATGTTTTGGGGGACTCCCAGTAGTGGTAATAACGTTCGCAGGAGATACAGGCAGCTGGGTTGACCGAACCCATAGTTTGGACTTAGACAGCAGTTTTGGTCCAACTTCAATCTCATCCCCAATGACTAAAGCCTCATGGACAGTAGTCGAACCACAAGGATTACCATTTGCAATTGACAGAGCACTAAGAGTAGCAAAAACAGCCCCCTTCGGACCAGTGCATTTAGCAGTTTATGACCGAGCACTCGAAAATAAACAAATCACTACTAATATAATAGAATCTAACGATTCAATTATTAAGCCTAACCGTGCCTCTGACAGCGACTTAAACATGATACTTTCAAGCCTTGACCAAGCAAAAAGGCCCATGATATATGCAGGAGACGGAATATGGAAAAGCGGTGGTGAATTGGCTGCTTCCAAATTAGCGACTTATTTTGGGGCTGCAGTAGTAACTACAGACACTGACCACAGAGGAATTTCTATCAAACATCCTCAGCATATGGGCAAAATTAACGCCGCTGTTGAACAATTTAACCCAGATCTTGTTTTATCTATCGGTGTAAGACATCAAGGTCAGGGAATTTCCACGGATCTAAATTTGCTCCAAAATACTAACCTGACAATAGCATTAGGATCTGACTTGGATAACATGCGAAATTACCCCGGCTTAGAACATGGAATCATTGGAGACGAAAAAGAATCTCTAGAAAGAATGCTTACATTACTTCCAGACCTGGAAGACAAACAATACTCAGCTAGGAGAGAACAAACATTAATTGTTGCTGAAAATTGGAGAAATACTAGGCGTAAGGACATGATGCCTGCTTTTCAAAAGAACAAAGTACGCCCAGGGCTTTTAATAGATGCTATTGATGAAACACTAGAAAGCATGGGCGGGGGGATAGTAACCAACGAACAATTTGCAGCATCTCACGAAGCGTTATTACCTGGAATTAACTCAAACAACAACTCTTACTTGAGAGCCGCAGGAGGATCTGAGGGATGGGGAGTAGGAGCCGCAGTTGGTGCAAAACTTGCCGCTGAAGATATCCCAGTCGTGGGGTTTGTAGGAGATGGATCACTGTATTATGCAGATTCTGGGCTTTGGACCGCATCTCACCACAATATCCCGTTGTTATATGTAATAACAAATAATGGAGCTTACGGTATTGTGGCTAACGCATTTGAACGTGCGGGAGGTCAGATGAGTGATACAGGCAAATATGGAGGAGTTGTTTTAGACGGAATAGATCCACTAAAAATAGCAAATTCATATGGTGTTGACGGAGAAAGATTAGATAACGAGGACAAAGTCAAAGAAACGATAAAAAGGGCATTAGATATTGTTCAAAACGAAAACAGACCTTATCTTCTTGATGTTCGAATGCCTTTAGGATTACCAACAAATGCCCAAGCTATGGATCAATTTATAATGAAAGAACGAAACCAATAGGAATTTAAATTGAGATGGATGCAACGAACCCAGAAATAGAACGCGAAAAACTTCACTCTGCATCAGATCGGACGCTATATTCCTTAGTATCAGAATCTGACAGGAAAATTGAAGGCAATCTACTAAGACTTAAAGGTAGATACATTTTGGAAACCATCGCAGAAACCCACTTTTCCAAAATTTTACACGGCCTCATCGAATCAAAAGGTTGGAAGAATTCAAACCTCCTGAATGAACGAAGTTCTTCTTATTCACTTTGGAACTCTGGGCCTCATAATTTATTCGTTTATTTAGAACATGATTTTTCTAATGGTAAAACTATCAATCGAACTAAAATCCAGGAAATATGCAATCTAGCACATCAAAATAATTCTACTGACATAATAATAGCGACATCAGGAAAATTCACACAACAAACAATTATTTCAAACGACCAGAGAAGAAATTACTCTGGGGAGACACTACGTATAGAATTATGGGATCAATTAAAAATCTCAAATCTTATCGACAAACTTACAATATCTTCTTATCAAGAGATAATTGGTCCTATTAATAGCTTCATTATAAACAAATTAGATTTGTTATCAGACTTGCCTAAAGAGATTTAAACTACAGGCCTTATCAAATCGAATGTTGAGGTCGTGTGACAATACATGTCTCCAGCAAGTCTTCCAACAGGATCTAATTTTTGATGATCAATGTGATAGCCGGAAATCACTTCATCGTCAATATGAACCAGCACAACCTCTCCTATAACAAGACCATGAGGATCCCTTTCGCTTCCTAGTTCAACTATCCGTTCTAATTTGCATTCCATATTTACTGGACTCTCAGCAAGCCTAGGTGGTCGTACAATTTGAGAGTCTACTTGAGTTAATCCTGAAATCGCAAATTCGTTAGTATCTTCTGGATATTCAGCAGATGTAACATTCATCGCTTCCGCAATCTGATTAGAAACAATATTCACAACAAATTCCGAATTCTCTTGAATGTTTTTTAAAGTGTGTTTTAATTTTCCACTCGAAAGAAATTTGGAAATAGAAAAAACCAAAGTTGGAGGGTCATAGGTCGCTGCATTAAAAAAAGAATATGGGGATAAATTCACATGGCCTTCATTAGAAATAGTTGAAACAAATGCAATTGGACGAGGTACGATTACTCCAGTGAAAACCTTACCAAAACCGTTAAAGTTTTTAGGATCAATTATCAATTTAAACTCCTGAAATACAAATTTTCTATAGAAGTATACAAGAGAAATAAGATTCCTCCGATCCATTGTATATACGAAAAAATTACCTTAGACTTACTCTAGCAATCATGGAGGTGAATTATGGACTCAGTTAACTTGGGATCTACTGGAATAAAAGTAAGTCCAATTGGTATTGGATTATCAGAAATTGGACAAGTAAAGCTTAATGTTTCAGAAGTTGCATCAATATTAAATACCGCTCTTGATGGTGGTATAAACTTTCTTGACACCGCAGCATGCTACGGCGGTAGTGAAGAATTAATTGGCAAAACAGTCTCTCATAGAAGAGACGAATTTACTTTAGCTACAAAATGCGGACACACCAATTGTTTATGTGGAACAATTGGAGAAAAGTGCACACACCAATCCATAAAATTACAAAGCCCGGATTGGAGTGGTCAAACAATTTCAGACAGCATAGAAAGAAGTCTAAAAAGACTTCAAACAGATTATCTTGATTTAGTCCAACTGCATTCTTGCGACATAAAAACCTTAGAGCACGGCGATGTAATCGACGCTTTAATTAAGGCAAAAGAATCTGGCAAAACCAGATTCATAGGTTATAGTGGCGACAATGACAACGCTCTCTGGGCGGTTCAATCGGGACAATTCGACACACTCCAAACAAGCTTTAATATTGTCGATCAAAATGCAAGGAACAAACTATTACCCGAAGCAGAATCAAGAAATATGGGTGTTATTGTTAAAAGACCTATTGCCAATGGTGTTTGGGCTAGAGCTCAAGTGCCAACACGCGGGTTCCCAACTACTTACGCTGAAGAATATTTTGACAGGGCAAAAGCTATTGCAAGCTTAGGACCTCTAGCAGAGGTAGATGATCCGATAAAATTGGCAATGGGATTCACTTTTGCTCATCCTGAAGTTGATACTGCAATCATTGGAACAACAAATCCAAAGCATATTTTATCCAATATATCTATGATGGATGAAGGATTATCCATATCTGATGAAAATCTAGATACACTTATCAAACGTTTTAATGCACTTGGAGAAAATTGGAACCAGTTGACATAGGAAAACAAAATTTAATGAATTACGACTTTATCATTATCGGAGCGGGATCGGCAGGCTCAATTCTGGCTAGTAGAATTAGCGAAGATCCTACAAAATCTGTATTACTTTTGGAAGCGGGCAATGATTATCCAGATTTTCATTCATTACCAGACCAGTTCAAATATGGCTATAGCCCAGAACGCGACTTCGGATGGTGGTTTAATCCTGGAGATTTAGAACGATGGTTATATGTAGCAGACACAACTACAGAACAACTTGCTCCTTTGTTAGTACCAAGAGGTAAGGCAGTAGGCGGATCAAGTGCTGTCAATGCTCAAATATTCCTTCGTGGAGATCCTGATGACTACGATGAATGGGCAAGAAATGGGAATGATGAGTGGACATTCGAAAAGTGCTTACCCTCATTCATACGTCTTGAAAATGATCTGGATATGGACGGTGACTTCCATGGAAAAGATGGACCTGTAAGGGCTAGGCGCCATACTGAAAATGAGTGGACTCAAGATGCACATGCATTTTATAAAGGATTCAATCGAATTGGTTTCCCAGTGACTCTCGATCATAATAGTCCAGATTCCACAGGCGTAGGACCATTACCATTCAACACCATTGATAGAATTAGACAAAGTACTGCATTATGCTATATAGATCCCGCAAGAAACAGATTAAATCTAACAATACGCAGCAATTGTGTGGTTCAAAATTTATTATTTGAAGGAACAAAGGCAATTGGAGTAAAAGTTACTAGTGGGAATGAAATCTTCAATATTTTTGGAAACGAAATTATTTTGAGTGCGGGCTCAGTAGGATCTCCTCAATTACTTTTATTATCTGGAATTGGCCCTTCAAACGACCTAGAAAAATTAGGTATTCCGATGATTAAAAACACTCCGGGTGTAGGACAAAATCTACGGGATCATCCGCAAGTATCTGTAAGTTGGAAAATCAAAGATTCTTTCGATAACCTCTCAGAAAAATCTAAACGGGGCGTTACAGTAGCATTAAGGTATACTGCATCCAATTCAGATCTATCAAACGACATGTTCATACACCAAAGTGCCTTCGCTTTCCCCAGAATGTATTGGGGCGGAGAGACAACCGATTCATTTGTTGGAATGTCTGCTTGTCTATATCTTCAAGAAAGTATGGGAGAATTGAAATTACGGACTAAAGACCCACATATTCAACCTTATATCAACTTCAAATTTCTAAACACACAAGAAGATCTACGCAGAATGCGAGAATGTGTGAGGCTATGCGCTGATGTGGGATCAGGCCCCGAATATTCTGAAATTATTGATGAACGGTTTCAACCTTCAGATGAACAATTATCCAACGACGATTTACTTGATCTTTGGTTGAAACAAAATGTGCGTAGCAGTGCACATTTAAGTAGTACATGCAAAATGGGTCCGTCTTCTGATCCATTGTCAGTAGTAAATCAGTACGGAAAAGTGCATGGTATAGAAGGTCTACGAATTGCAGATGCTTCAATATTACCTAATTGTCCTCGTGCTAATACGAATGTACCTACAATGATGATCGGAGAGAAAATTTCTGAATTTATCGCAAATGGCTACTAGTGTTCTTGGAGTGAAAAAATGCTCTCACAATTAAATAGCGAACAGAAAAAATGGGTAGATTCTACTCTAGACTCTATGAGTATTCAGGATTGTATTGGACACATGCTAATGCCACTCCATCCATTTAACAGATTGTCGTCAGATTTCCAATCTGTTCAGTCAACCACTACAGATGACTGGTTACGCCTGCTCGAGAAAATTCCTATCGGTGGTATTTTCATTATACGGCCCCCATCAAATGAGTGCCGAGAAATGTTAACTAAAATACAATCTGAATCAAATATCCCAATAATCATTGCTGATAATGTAGAACTTGGCGCGTCTCCTCGAGGACTAATTGGATTCGGTGAAGACGAATTAAATGAACCAATTTACAGTTCTTTTGCCCCCAATCTAATGGGGTTTGCCGCTGCCAATATCCCCAATGCGACATTCGAAGCTTGCCAAAAAATTGCACTCCAACGACGTTCATATGGATATCACTGGGCATTTTCACCTGTGGTAGATTTAAATTTAAATTTCAGAAATCCCATCACTAACGTACGATCATTTGGAGACGACATAGAAAAAGTAATTTCGCATTCAAACTCATTTATTAACGGCTTCCAATATCAAAATTCAATGGCAGCCACAGCCAAACACTTCCCTGGAGATGGAATAGATGACAGAGATCAACATTTTCTTACGACTAATAATTCACTACCTGTTTCTGAGTGGTGGCAATCATATGGGAAAGTTTGGAAATCAGTCATTGATGGAGGTGTAAATGCAATAATGCCTGGACATATTGCATTCCCTGCCTATGAAAGCAGTTTAGGTAATCCAGACATTTCTATGCCAGCATCTTTAAGCCCAAACATCCAAATAAAGCTCCTTAGAGAAGAACTTGGATTCCAAGGAGTAGTAATTTCAGACGCAAGTTCGATGGCTGGAATCACAAGTCGTGTATCCCCTGAAGATCGTGCTGTTTCGAATATTGAAGCAGGCGTAGATGTTTGTCTATTCCCGGAAACACACTCTGATTTCAAACTGATTGAACGTGCAATTATTAATGGAAGATTAAGTGAAGATCGAATACGTGAATCCGCTAGACGCATCTTAGAACTTAAAGCCAGATTAAATCTGAATTTGTCTACATTTGCACTGAATCAAACTTCTTCTAAAGAAAGTTTCACAACCAAAACTATCCAACAAATTGCTGACAAAAGCATTACTTTACTTAAACCAAACGAAATTCCACTTCCACCATTGAGTAGTGGAGAGAAAGTCCTTTTTGTAAACATTTTCGCGCAAGGACCCTTCTCAAATGGAAATCTCCAAACAGCTATAAAAACATTAAATTCGAGTGATGTATCAGTAGACATATTGGAAAACCCTACTAATTCAGAATTGATGGAAAAAATCCATAATTATGATGCCATTTTCGTGAACATTTGCTACATCCCAATCAATGGCTCATTTGGACATTTAGGTGCTGGTTTTGGACAATTTATGTGGACCAATATACATATGTATCGAAACCGCGTAACTTATACCTGCTTTGGAACCCCCTATGTGATGCACGAACTTCCATTTGCGCCCAATATGCTGCTTGCATTTGGCTCAAGTGAATCAGTACAAATAGCAATCTCAAAGGTATGGCTTGGAGAAATTTCTCCAACTGGTGAACTTCCTGTAAAGCAACCTTTGCACATCGATTTATAAAACTTTAGGATTCAGACATGTCAATATTAATCAAAAATTGCAAAATCATCGATGGAACCGGCGCTGACCCCGCGCAATCTCAATCTATTCGAATTGAAGGTAATACAATTACATGGATAGGGAATTCCGATGAATTACCTCAGGAAAATCAAACTGCCGACGTAATAATTGAACTTGATAATGCTGTCGTAATGCCTGGAATGATTGACACTCATGTACATATAAGTCAAGGATATGAAATTGATCAAAGTGGGTTTTTATCGGAGACCATTCCATTTCTTACTATTCGTGCAATCTCAAGCTGTAAAAACATCTTAGAATCAGGGTTCACATCCGTAAGGAATATGGGAACTTATGGTTACATTGATGTAGCTGTAAAAAAAGCATTTGAATCTGGGATGATTCAAGGACCCCGAATGGTCTCATCTGGAGAAATGCTCATGTCAATCGGTAGTGGTGAATTAGGATACGTACGGAATGATGTGGATATTCCTGACATGAAATCTGGATTTTTTTCTGGACCAGAAGAAGCACGAAAAGCTACAAGAACTCAGTTATACCACGGTGCCGACGTAATTAAATTGATAGCTAGTGGAAGGGTTGGTTCGGATGCATATACTCTACCGTGGGATACCGAAGTAGCTCGTTCAGAAATTAGAGCTATTACTGAAGAAGCGCACCGCCTAAACAAAAAGGTTGCTGCTCACGCATATTCTTCCCAAACTGTTTCGGATTGTGTTCTAGAAGGTGTTGATAGTATTGAACATGGTGTAATGATAGACATAGAAACCATAAAACTAATGTCCGAAAACAACACATTTTTAGTACCCACCATGAATGCTTTTAATAGTTACCTCATGCCGGATGCAGAAAAAAGATACCCAGCATATAGACTTAATCGCGGTAGGCCTATGGCTACCATTCAACGACAAAATTTTTCAGAATACCTTAAACACGACTTGTCTATTGCACTAGGCTCTGATGGACCCAGGCCCGGTTCACCCCCCGGCTCATCAGCCAGGGAAATTGAACTCCTAGTCGATGCAGGTATGGACAATTTATCAGCAATTAACGCGGCAACTCTAAATGGAGCAAAACTATTGGGCATCGATAATAGTACTGGATCTGTTGAATCAGGCAAATTCGCGGATTTAATTATTTTGAATTCTGACCCCTTAGAAGATATTTCTGTCTTAACCAAACCAGACAATATTCGAGTTGTCATAATAGATGGAAACATAGTAAAAACCGACTAATAGAATAGGAAACACCTAACTTGTCTATTGAAATTTCAAATCCCCAACCTAACGGATTTGAAATTGTGCTCCCCTATAATTTATCCATTAAACATACCGTTCATTCTCATGGATGGGTGGATCTAGATCCATGGAAGTGGAATGATGCATCACAAACCTTGTCTAGAATAGAAAATCTAGGAAATTCTACTTCATCAACCATTTCTATCAATCAAAAAAATCTTAATACCATTGTGGTCAAATCTCCAAATTTAAATCCCGAATCCATTGACCTACTAAAGAAAATTGTATTTAGATGGATTTCAGCAGAGTGGAATCCAAATGAAATCCTTGAATTGTCCAAAATTCTTAATAATGATATTTTTCACTTTGTTAACATCGGAGGAGGTAGATTTCTCAGAAGTAGTACTTTCTATGAAGATTTATGTAAAACAATTTTAACAATTAATACAAATTGGGCTTCAACACGTCGAATGACCTCAAAACTTGTTGGTATTACACATGATTTTTCATTCCCGAGTCCCCTAGATGTTCTCAGTAATGGAGAAGAATCATTAAAATCTGATCTGCGTTTAGGCTTCCGTTCAAGAGTGATTTATGAAACTACCATGACATGTCTTGATAAGAAGTTGATCAATGAAAATGGAGATCTAATAGATAAATCAATTACTTACGAAAATCTATTAGATCTTCGCGGAATTGGACCATATGCTGCTAGTCATATCATGTTCTTAGAACATGATTTTTCCAGAATACCTATCGATTCTTCTGTAACATCATATTTTTTAAATAATTTGGGTGTGAAAAAAGACGCTATTGAAACAATTTTCGAACCGTGGGGTATCTATGCTTTCCTAGGTTACAAATTAGGTCGTATCGTCCAAAATCAATGATTTCTTTAGTAGATAAATTACTAAGAGCTTCCATATTTTACCCCCCATTAAAAAATTCCATAAAATGCGTATCAGGAGTACAACAAAGCATGGACGCATCGTGACAAAAAAGATGTGGAAATAGATTACAATGGCGGGGAGTATTACTAAATTTGAATTTTCAGGATTAACTTATGAATGAAAAACATGAAAAACTCATCACTATACTGAAAAATCATTTCACGAAGAACCACTCATTTGATGCCGTTTTGGTGGTAGGATCTGTAGCACGTGGAGATGCATCAACAAACTCTGACATAGATTTGGTATTTGTTACAGATGACTTAAATCCATCAATTCAAGAAAACATTATTCCAGACAACCTAGGAAAAAGCATAGGATACAAATTTGTAACCACAGAGTATCTAAACGCAGTTTCAAAAAAAGGTGTTGAGCCAGCACGCTTCGAGTTGTTCAAAGCAATCCCGATTATCTCTAAAATTCCAACACTTAATAATCTATTAAGTGAAATATCCGCCTACCCAGAGAATCGACGGATCGACAAAATGGAAAGTTTCTATAGTCAATTACCCGTACATCTTTCCTACATGGAACTAGCTGAGTATAGTCAAAACGCATATTTATTATCTCAAACATCAGAAAAAATGGTTCTGTTCGGAGGACGACTTATACTTGCCTATAATCGAATTTTATTTCCAAATAGAAAACAGTTCATATCTACATTAACAAAAGTGGATAAAAAGCCCAAAAACATAATTGAGTTAGGTGACAAATTACTACGAAATCCTAATATAAACAACGCGAATAATTATTGTAATCATGTAATGAATTACAAAGATTGGCCGATTCCAAAAGAAGGGTGCTGGGATCGATTTAGAAGAGACAGCGAAATGCATTGGTACATCAACAAACCCCCTCTTGAGGATTGTTAGAGCGACGGATATTTAATCTTCAACAAATCCGTCCCAACTATCCATATAACTTATGAATTTCGGGCTCAACGCCTGAGCAGCAAGATACTCCCTACTAACAGGTAGCGTTACTGGTACAAAATCAGATTCATTAATTACTCGGTTGGGATAATCATAGTGTAGAATGCCAGCCCGGCCAATGGTTACAAAGTCCACACCTGCATCTAAAACTTTACACACATCCTCAGAAGTCATTATCTTTCCAGCAACTGTTAACTTTATGGGGCCTCTATCCAAATCAGCAAAATGAGATAACAAATCCTTATCCTGATAATCCAATTTATTCGGCAACTTAAAAGAATCCCAAAGAGACATATCTAAGAAATCTATTGCTCCATCATCAATTAACAATTCACAAAGTGATTTGATCTCCTGCAATTTCAATCCAAAACGCTCGGGAGATAAACGAAGACCTAACAAAAAATTATTGCCACAGCTAATCCGAATACCTTGAATAATTTCCAACAAGATTCGTATCCTGTTTTTAAAACTACCACCATAAATATCCGTCCTAGCATTTGTTCTGGAACTTAAAAATTGGCAAATCATATATCCATGGGCACCATGAATCTCAACACCATCAAAACCCGCTTTTTGAGCTCTTTTTGCGGCGGATATAAAATCATCACGTAAGAGTTCAACTTCTTCAATGGACATAGCCCTTGATCCTGTTTTGGTATCACCGGAAGGAGAAATAGGCACAGTACCAATAAGTTCAGAAGGGGAACGCATTCCAGCATGATGCAATTGCATCATACTCAAACTACTTTCGCCCTTAATAGCCTTTGATAATCTCGATAATCCTTCCAATTGAGAATCATCAAAAACACCCAATTGCCCTGGGAATCCACGTCCATTCTCACTAACATGAGAAGCACACGTCATCGTAATTCCAAAATTCCCTTTAGCTCTTAAAACAAGCCAATCGAATTCTTCATCAGACAATTTTCCATCATCAAAACTTTGATGATTTGTAAGAGGAGCCAACATAAATCGATTTTTCATAGTCAAACCACATTTAAAATTCACCTCATCCGATGGACCAACATTACTTTGAAAATTCAATTCGAAATATCCTTAACGCTTTCTTGCCAAATCATCCCTGATTTCCTCAGGGATACAGCCTTGCTGAATTGTAATTTCAATATCAATCATCTACTACACAACCTCTGGCCCTTACCTTGGAAAGGGTCAATTGGCGCAATTATGTCTAATATTCCTTTTCCCGTCAAATCTATCAACTATATAAACAAAAAGCTCCAAAGTTGACTTATTTCACAAACTAATGTAATCCTGAACGCGAAAAATCCCACTGTAAAAGGAATTAGAATGACAGACTCAGTAACTCTTGGAAATGGAAATTTTTTATACAAAGTCATCGAAAATTGGGAACAAATCCCCAATGGCTATTCTTGGAAAGAAACAGCTGGTGTAATCACCGACGAAAATGACAATGTTTATGTTTTCAGTCGAGGGGATCATCCCATGATGGTCTTTGACAAAAACGGAACCTTTCTAAAATCTTGGGGCGAAGGGATTTTCTCAAGACCACACGGATTAAGTAAAGGACCTGACAATACCATTTACTGTACTGATGATGGAGATCATTCTGTCCGACAATGTACATTAGATGGCAAAATTCTTATGACAATTGGAAATCCAGGGAATCCATCATCTCTTTTCAGTGGAGAACCTTTCAATAGATGTACTCATACAGCTACAGATCCAGACTCTGGAGAAATATTTGTTACTGACGGGTACGGGAATTCAAAAATTCACAAATATACCCCTGATGGTAAATTAATCAAATCCTGGGGTGAACCAGGAACGGGTGAAGGAGAATTTAATATCATCCACAATATCGCATCAGATAACAATGGGTATCTATACGTATGTGATAGAGAAAACCACCGAATCCAAGTGTTTGACAGAAATGGCAGATTTGAAGATGCGTGGTCAAATGTCCATCGGCCTTGCGCAATTTATATTGATAATGACCAAAGGGTATATGTTGCAGAACTGGGATATGGAAATAATGTCAGCAAAGATGTACCAAATATTGGCCCAAGAATAAGTGTACTCAATCAAAACGGAAAAGTGCTAGAAAGAATCGGCCATTTAGGTTACGGATTTGATACTGGTCAATTTGCAGCCCCACATGGATTATGTTTGGATTCAGATTTAAGCATTTATGTTGCAGAGGTAGCTAGGACTAATATGAGTCACTATACTACTCCACCTGAAACGTTACGAAGTTTCCAAAAACTACAAAAAGTTTAAATCATGAAGACATTTTGCTGCTGAGGGGAATATGGACGCATTATATTTTATTGGAGATTCAAAAATACAAATCAAAGAGATTCCCATGCCCGTTCCCAACGATGACGAAGTACTTTTAAAAATGAAAGCATCGGGCATATGTGGAAGTGATTTAAAAAATTACATAGAGCCTCAAGCATCAAAATCGATTTTCTCGGTCCCTGGACATGAGCCGGTTGGAATAGTAGAAGAAATTGGCAAAAATGTTGCAAATGTTGAAGTTGGTGATCGTGTGATGGTTCACCACTACATGGGCTGCCTTAAGTGCTCTATGTGCCGAATCGGATTCACTCAAATGTGTCCAACTGTCAAAGAAGGATATGGTGGAATACTAGATGGTGGTCACCAAGAATATATGAAAGTTAAATCCTACACGTGTATTCCAATTCCTGAAAATCTTGATTTCTTTTCGGCTGCCGCTTGTTCCTGTGGTACTGGTACAGCCTTCCATGCAATAAAACGACTCAGCATGACTGGAATGGACACGATAGCAATTTTTGGCCAGGGCCCTGTCGGACTTTCAGCCACTATGTTTGCTGCACAACTCGGTACAAAAGTAATTGCTATAGACGTAATGGACTACCGTCTGACTTTGGCAAAAGAACTGGGCGCAGAAATTACCATAAATCCTGATACAGATGATCCAGAATCTTTAATTCGAGATCTAACTGATGGCAGAGGTGCAGACTGTACATTAGACGCTACAGGAATCCCGAATGTAAGACTTCAAGCTGTCGATAGCGCAAAACTTTGGGGGAAAGTATGCTTTGTAGGGGAGGGAAACATGACAAATTTTGATGTCAGTCAACAAATAATCCATAAACAACTAACCATTATAGGATCATGGACCTTTAGCCAATCAGGACTTGCAGAAGTAGCCGATTTTGTAACCGAGCAAAACTCTCCTATGTCTACCTTAATAACACATACTTTCAAACTGGAGAAAGCTCAAGAAGCTTATAACACATTCACTTCTGGGGCATCTGGCAAAATAATTTTTTCAATTGATTAAAGGAGTATTCATGAAAAAAGTTCTTATTACAGGAATGAGCGGAATTATCGGAAGTGATTTAAGGAGACATCTTGAAGATGTAGGTGGATATGAACTAAGTGCTCTCAACAGAAGCCCTGTTGAAGGAGTGAAATGGTTTCAAGCGGATATAGCAGACATTAAAGAGGTCGAGAAAGCTTGTATTGGCCAAGACACCGTAGTACATCTTTCAGCACATTTGCCGGACGGTGAGGATGGTGATATTTGGGAGGGTAATTTATCATCTAATATTATAGGAACTTACAACATCTATGAAGCTGCAAGACGTACCGGTGTCAAGAGAGTGATATTTGCTAGTAGTGGAGCAGTAATGCAAGGATATTATCAACTAGAACCATATAAGGCTCTACGAGAGCAAAGGTATGCAGACGTCCCCACAAAATTCACAAAACTCACAGAAAGTATCAGTCATCCCGGTGGGATATATGGTGCGACAAAAGTTTGGGGAGAAGCACTAGGACGAGTATACTCAGATGACCACGGAGTATCTATAATTTGCATAAGAATTGCTAGAGTGGTGCCTGAAGACCGTCCCATGGAACCTGCCGATTATTCTAGATGGGGCAGTAAAAGAGATTTGAGTGACATGATTCAAAAGTGCATCGAACTCTCGAGTGATGTCCGATTTGATGTCTTTAATTTCACATCTAACAACAAATGGGGATATCTAGATTTAGAGCATGCTAAGACCGTTCTGGGTTGGTCTCCACAAGATTCTGCCGATCCCTACTTGTAATAATCACTGATATTGGGAAATATCTTATGTTTTGACTACTACAAAAAGGTTCATATATTAGTTACCATCCTTAATAAAGTCAGATATTCGTTCCCCTATAGCCATAGTTGTTACATTTATGTTGGCTCGAACACATTCTGGCATTATCGATGCATCAACCACCCGTAATGCAATTACCCCATGCACTTTACCATATTGATCAACCACAGCCATTGGATCTGATTTAGGTCCCATCTTTGCAGTACAGGACACATGATGACCCGTTCCAACATTTTTTCCAATCCATTGATCCAAGGCTTCATCTGACTCCAAGTCATCATCAGCAGGCTCTAATCTATGATCGATAAGTTTTTTCATCGCGGGATGATTCTCCAAATCCACAAGCATCCTTATCCCTTGCCTGTACCGTCTCATGTCTTCTTCATGATCAAGTAGATTGTAATCCAGGTATGGCTGTTCAGTATGATCTGTTGAATTTAATTTCACCTCACCTTTAGACAATGCAAGGTTTAATCCCAATCCCATTCCGATCCCTATTGGCTCTGAACGTTTACCCCCCTGATCAAACCGAAGACTCGTCTTAGCAAACATATAAACGATCATATCGTTTTCTAATTCAGATCCATCTGCTGTATATCTCAAAATTGTCTGTCCAGTTGGCCCAAGTGGATCTAATTTTACTTCTGGTTTGGTTATCCATTTAATTGGAATTAATGGATGATCACTCAGATTTTGTCCCACGCCTGGAGAGTCTAAAACACAATCGATTCCAAATTCATTGAGATGATCTTTCGATCCAATACCAGATAACATCAAAAGTTGAGGAGAAGCTATAGCTCCAGCAGATAGAATAATCTCTTTACCTTCTACAATAAATGTTTCACCATCAGATTCAACTTCCACTCCTACCGCAATAGGAGTATCTCCTGAAGTGTCAAAAACTATTCGCTTTGCAGATATTCCATCTCTAATAGTTAAGTTCATACGGTTTCGAGACAAAGACAAGTACCCAAAAGCTGTAGACCATCTTACCCCCTCTGGATTATTCATAGGCATTGGTCCCACACCGGTGGTATCAGGAGAATTTGCATCTTCACAATAAGGATGCCCTGTATCTAGACACGCTTGAACCATTGCTTTGGAACCTTCAAGCATCTCATCTTCAGTAAAACGTCGACATAAAATTGGTCCATCAGCTCCGTGGAAATCTCCTGGATCTTCTTTATATGTAAGATCCGTTTCCAGTTTGTTCATATATGGTAAAAGCTTTTGAAAATCCCATTCATCATTTCCCCAGTCTGCCCAACTATCAAAATCTTGGGGAATTCCTCTAAGGAAAACTGTCCCATTAATCGAGCTAGAACCACCCGTAACTTTCCCACGTGGAATGGGGATTTCTGCTTCATCATTTGCACGAGCAGTAAATTGCCAATTATGCTCACTTGTCCATATCTCATTATTAGTTAAATAACTGTATTTAACTTCTTCAGGCTGTAAATCAAAATCTGGATAGTCTCTCCCTGCCTCTAAAAGCAAAACGGAATGATCAGAGTTTTCTGTTAGCCTGGTTGCCAATATAGCACCTGCGGAGCCTGCGCCAATGATTATAGTGTCGTATTGCATTGATCTACCTCGAAAAGATATTTTCAAGGATAATATCAGAAAAAATTACTGAGGTGTAACTAGAACTATAGGAATATCCCTTGGAGAATTTTGCTTGTAATCATCATATCCTGCATACATAGCAACAGATTTTTTCCACATCTCCTCATAATCTGAATCAGAGGTGTAAATTATGGAGGCTTCTGCTGAGGTAACAATAGATCCAACTCTAATACTAATGGATGGATTTTCGCGAATATTTAGAAACCAGGCAGGATGAGTAGGACTTCCTCCGAAAGAAGCAACAAGAATGTAACCAGAATCATGCGGAATTCCTACTAAAGGAACGGTACGTTTTTTCCCAGATTTCCTCCCTGTTGTTGTCAGTAACAACATAGGTATAGAGCCAAGCTGTTTACCTAATCGACCTCTCGTGACCCGATAAATAAAGCCGTGAACCTTCGAGAAAACCCTGATTGCAAATCTTGTCATAACTGTCTTTGAGCAATGTACCCTTGAGTAATTCTATCAATAATAATTGCCAAGATGACGATTGCAAAACCTGCAATAACTGCCTCTCCTTCACGTAATTGACCCATTGCTCTGAGAACTTCAATTCCCAATCCACCTGCACCAACCATTGCGCAAATCGTAGACATAGCCAATGCCATCATAACAGTCTGATTAATACCGGCCATTATTGTAGGTATGGCCATAGGGACTTGTATTTTAAAAAGCAACTGCATGTTGCTAGAACCAAAAGATTTCCCAGCTTCTATCACTGCAGGATCAACTTGTCTAATTCCTAAATTAGTTAACCTAATGCAAGGTGGCAACGCATATAGGACTGTAGCCAAAATAGCAGATACATTCCCCAAACCAAAAAACATTATTCCTGGAACCAAATACACAAAACTAGGCATAGTCTGCATTGTGTCTAATATAGGTTTCAAACATGAATCAACTAAGTTGCTTCGGGCAGCAATGACACCAAGTGGAACGCCAATTAGCACGGAAATAAACACCGAAACAAACATAATAGCCAAAGTGACCATGGTTGGATCCCAAAGATTCATTATTGCGATCCCAAACATTCCTAAAACTGATAAAACCGCAACTTTTGGCGACGCAATTTTCCAAGCTGTGAGAAAAATAATTCCCATCATTAGTGGCCAAGGAATCCAAATCAAAAAATCCCTTAGCTTACCTAACACATATTTCAAATTGTCGCTTATGTAATCAAAAAACCACCCGTATGTAACCACCAACCAATCAATTGCATCGTCTACAACTCCTTCAACTTGAATATCAAACCTCATCCATTGAGGGAACTCAACCAAGAACTCTGCACCAGAACGGTGAATTAACATTGAAAAAATTATTACCCCCGCTAAATACCCTAACGCAAGTGTTATCTTACTTCTATAACCTGATTCGGAATCCGCATTCCTACCAAAAGTGAAATAAGAAGATATATTTTTCCCTAAAAGATTACGGATTTGATTCTTTAAAGTGGTCATTAGATTTTTTCCTTACACAAATTCTGACATTGCATTAAGAACATCCAACTGAGAGATTACACCGAGCAATCTTCTATTTTCATCAACTACAGGAAGAGTTCCGGAAGAAGAAACTATTAAATTAACAGCTTCTTCTAAGGATGATTTTTTGTCTAAAGTCTGAATATCCGCTGGAATCAAATCTTGAATTTTATATGATTCAAATTCTAACTTTTGAAAAATTGTACCGACTTTCACAAATTTTGCCTTAGGTATATCGTCAGTAAACTCTCTAACGAATTCATCTGCAGGCGCGGTAATAATTTCTTCGGGAGTTCCAGATTGGATTATTTCACCATCACGCATAATTACAATTTGATCTCCAATAGCAATCGCCTCATCCAAATCATGTGTTATAAAAACGATCGTCTTATGAATTTCATTCTGTAATTGAGTTAATTCTCTTCGCATCTGTCGTCTAATCAATGGGTCTAAACCACTAAATGGCTCATCCATCAACAATATTTCTGACTCAACGGACAAAGCTCTTGCTAACCCGACTCTTTGCTGCATACCTCCACTCAGCTGTCTTACTCTGGAATGTTCCCATCCTTCAAGGCCAACTAGCTTAAGCATTCGCATAGAAGTTTCATATCTTTCATCTCTACCAACATGTTTTACTTCCAATCCATACGCGGTATTGTCAAGCACATTCCGATGCGGAAGTAGGCCAAAATGCTGAAAAACCATAGCCGCCTTTGAACGTCGAAAGTCAATCAACTGATTCTGATCAAAGGTGTTGATATCTTCTTGGTCAACAAAAATATCGCCTGAGGTAGATTCAATTAATCGAACCAAACATCTAACCAACGTAGATTTACCACTACCCGATAAACCCATTATTACAAATGTCTCTCCTTTGGCAACTTCAAAAGAGACATTTTTTAACGCTACAACTAATCCCAATTCGGATTGAATCTCATCACGTGTCTTATTCATGTGATCAGACTCAAAAACTCTTAATGGATCGCGTCCAAAAACCTTCCAAAGGTTTTCAACTTTTATATGGTTATTATTCACCAAAATATATTACGACTTCCCAGAAACACATTCAAAACAATACGAGGTCTGTCACTATCAGGCAACAGACCTCGTATAAAAACTTTCAAACTTAAAAAGTAAGATTATTCAGAGGCTAAAGCTTTTTCCACTTTTGCCAAGACATCTGCAGGCATCCACGATTTCCATGCATCGTTGTTCTTCAAATACCATACAGCAGTTGCCGCATAACCTTCTCCTGCAGAACTATAATTATCCTTGTTCTCTCCTAACCAAGTCTCTGCAACAAGTTGATTGCCCGCAGACCAATCCCAATTCCTAAAAAACGGAATTAATTCTGCTGCATCTTCTACCAAATTCGTGTTCATAGCAATCATTACTTCCGCTGCAGGAAATGCGCATCCGTGAACTGGATCATTTCCAGTACACGTTGACGGATCAGGTTGCTCAAGGTCAACATATTGACCGGACAAATCGTGCATTAATTTGGTAGGGCCCCAGTAGTAAAACATAATGGCATCACCTTTTTTAAATGCACCCTCAACAGCTGCTGCCAAAGCACCCGCAGTACCTGGATCGCGCAACTCAACATGATCAGTCAACCCATATGCTTCAAGTTGGCCTGGTCCTGCTTCGGTTCCCTCTTGAACACCTCTGCATGCCCATGTGGCGATACATCCCCACAAAACTGCTTTGCCACCACTATCAGGCTCTGCGAAAAGAGCCTTATATTTGTCTTCTTTTAGGTCTTCAACACTGTCTAGATCAGGATTTGCATCTTGAATATATTTTGGAATTAAGAATGTACTTTGCCAATTGTCCTCAAGGCTTTTACCAACTGGCAGCACCTCACCAGCCCTGACAGCCTCCTGCCAAACTACGTTTTGGTTAGGTAGCCATATTTCCATTGCAAGGTCAACGTCACCTTTTCGAAGACCCTGGAACAAAGGAACTGTCTGTCCCTCAATTTCACTAGTTGGATAACCATATCCATTTTCTACAATATATCTAGCAACAGCGTTTTGAAGCAAAGCGCTATCCCACCCAAGACCGCTAAATACAATTTCTCTTTTTTCCTTTTCAGGGGCAGCTACTACAACCTCTTTTTCAACCAAGACTGTTTTCGTTTTCCCTGGAACTTCTTTAACTACTTCTACTTCTTTGACTATCTCTTTTTCTACTTCTTTAACAACTTCTACTTCCTTAACAACTTCTACTTCCTTAATCACCTCAATAGTCTCAGTGACTACTTCAGGATCAGAGGAACTACAAGCAAAAGCAAAAACCGCGATTGCTATCAGTGCAGCACCAAGGAATTTTAAAGAGACCGATTCAATCTTCTCAGTCATAACCATTCACACCTCACATATTTAAGGGTCGAATGATTCGACCCTTGATTAATTTAGGCCAACGAGGCAAAAGATTAAGTTCGGACTAAACCTAAAACCAATCCACAACAGCCCTTGGCACAGAAGGCTAATTAAGCCCTCTCAAGTGTCAAACCCTATAGAAATTCCATCATTAAGTCAAGGAATCAAAGATTCTCCGGCTGAATAATTGATATTTAGAATCACAAAATGTGCAGTGTAGGACCTTATTTACAGCGTACACAACTATGACTACTATTAAATGTGTCTGAGCACAGTAGCATAGATACATCCAACGTCTGCTGCGATGATGAAAAGGTTACTTTTTCACTATGGGATCAGTAGGAGTTTCAAACAATAATTCGCCAGTCGAAGGACTTACCTCAAAAGGACTATTAAGTTCAAGCTCGTCACCTATTTCTCTAACCGCAGGAATTACATATTCACCCATGAGCCGTAAACTTCTCATCTGATCATCATGTGTCATAGCACCATCTCCATCCCAAAAAATCACACTCCCTGGTCTGAGGACCTCTAAAACATGTCGAATCTTTGGAATAACTGAGTCTGGCGTTCCCGTAATAATGGTATATTTTTCTTGCTGTTCTTCAAACGGTTTCGCACTTGCCACTCCGCCACGGTTGGCTGTAGCAAAATTCCTCGTAGCTAAAACACGTTTACGTGAACTTAACCCAGGTAATCGCATCAATGCTTCGTTGTTTGTCCCTTCATTCCCGGCAAGAAATGGATTGCTCGGCCCTTGGACATATTTTTTTGCAGTCTCCTGTGCAAGTTCTTCTGTTTCATCCACATGAACTTTCCAAAGGTATCCAATATTCTGAGGCCCAGATTTGTATCCCTCTTCTTCAGCAGTATCATGATAAAGTTGAAAAGCCTCTTTAGTAGGTTCCATATCTGTAGCCAGCATTATATAGGGAATTCTATTTCTAGCAGCCCAAATTAAAGAATCTCTACTTACGACTCCAGGCAACCAAATAGGAGGATGAGGTTTTTGAAAAGGCTTAGCCCAAGGGTTTACATAACGATATTGATAATGCTTACCTTCCCAACGAAAAGGGCCATCAGTAGTCCATGCCTTTACAATGAAATCGTGAGCTTCCTGAAATCTCTCCCAGTTGTAAGGGGGTGGAGCATTATGAGCAACACTCTCTCTACCAGTACCTCTAACCCAACCAGAAACCAACCTCCCTTTCGAAATCATGTCTATAATTGAAAGTTGCTCAACCAACCATAGTGGATCTTCCCATATCGGCAAAATATTTCCTAAGAGGACGATCTTTGCTCGGTTAGTCATTCTAGCTAAAATCCCAGCCTCAATATTCATAGAACCACCCATACAAAAAGGAGTACTGTGATGTTCATTCAACATCAACCCATCAAAACCCATTTCCTCTGCATACATTTTCTCATCTAGATAACGATTATAAAGATCCGATCCTATCTGGGGGTCATATATTTCATTGCTAAGATCTAAGTCTTTGATCGATTTGCCCGTTGCCCCAAAGTAACCAGACTTTGGGTCTTGGTAAGGTCGCTCAGTAAAATGTCCTATGAACATCTATCAAATCTCCTTCCCTAGATTAATTCTTAAAAAAGTCTTTTAAAATTTTTACAAATTCTTTTGGCTTTTCAATTTCAGGTTGATGGCCACAATTTTGTATGATCTTTAATTCGGATTCTTGTATTGATTTATGATAAATTTCTCCAACATTAAGTGGCACAATTGGATCTTTATCCCCCCAAACAATTAGAGTAGGCAAAGACTTAATCCGTCCCAATAAATTAGGGAGCCCGGGGTAATACATGTAAGGTTTCCAGGCTAGGCGACAAGATTCTTCTCGGGCAATTTCCCAGGTTTCAATTTGATCAGGACTGGGATCATCTGGGCAAATTTGTTTAAACTCTGCGACGCTATCTTTATCTAAAACTGATTCAGACATATATTCCTTGGCAACCACTAAAAACATATCAAAAATCTCACCCTCTGAAGGTTTGATTCCGGGTGAACCAACAAGAGCCATTTTTTTAAAAGTATTTGGATTCATTGTTGCCATTTCCGCAGCTAACCATCCTCCCAAAGATAATCCTAAAACATTCACTGGAGGTAGATCCATTTCATCTAAGGCGTGGAGATACCAACCCGCCATATCCCGCATATTCATTATCCAATCCAATTGTGGTGACTTCCCGTATCCTGGATGCGAAGGGATTGAAAGTGTGAAGTCATTAGAAAGATCCTCGTGGAAAGAAAGCCAAGTCGGATGTCCCAATTCGCCATGTAAGATGAGCAGAGGTTCTCCTGAACCTCCTTGCACCAGACCGATATCAGTACCTGCTAATTGAACCACTTGCTCCGTCCATGTCTGATCCATCCATAACTCCCTAAAACCATGAATAGTTTTTCGATCTAAATTAACTTCATACTAATAGCAGTTCAAAATTTGTCAAAAACAAACACCCGAGAATTAATCAATAATCATCGGTCCATATGGCGCAACCCTCATACTGGGATAATTTGAATTAGCTAAGGAACCGTCATTAGTATCTTTGATTACCTGCCACATCTGAGCAGTCATTTCCTTGAGTTTTTCCTGATGTTGAGGATCATATGCAAGATTATTTAATTCATAAGGATCATTTTCTAAATCGTACAATTCATCAAAATCAAATCCATTGAATACAAATTTCCATTGCCCATTCCACACCACTCTTTGAGTGAGAATCATTCTTCCACCGAAGAACTCTGCATATCCTGTTTGGAACTTTACACTCTCATTAATTGGATCTTCCAAGACACTTAAAAATGACCTCGAATCTGCCGACTCTATCTGATCACATCCTACTAGATCCAATATGGTTGGGCATAAATCGTGTGAACCTACTCTGGCATCTGTAACCACCCCCTGAGCAATCCCTGGTCCAGCCAAAACCATGGGGATATTATAAATTTCCTCAGCCGCAGTAAAGTTTTTAGTATAAAGACCATGTGAACCTAATAATTCCCCATGGTCAGATGTAAGAACAATTATAGTGTTTTCCAACTGGCCAGAATCATCCAATTTATCGATGAGTCTTCCAAATTGTTCATCTATCTCGGAAATGTTTGCATAATAGCAAGCCATTGCTTCTTGCTTTTGATGGTCATTCATCTTGTCAAATATTTGTGCAGCTTTCTTATAAATTCCAGGACGGCCTTGCAGATTATCAAATACATTTGGTTGTAACTCTAGTGAATCGACATCATATTTGGAAAATGCTTCCTCGCCACATATAAACGGATCATGAGGTTCAATGAGACTAACGAAACAACACCACGGATCATCTGCATCAATCACGTTATCCAAAAAATCCATTGCTAACTGTGTTCGAATTCCTAATGGTCGTTCTTCTGGAGGCACATCGGTAACACCATAAAACCTGCTATCACTATAACCTTCGTTTCGGTCTAAATTCATTTCAATAGAAAAATTACTTGAATTCACTAAAGCTTTGGATTTTTGTTCAAGCTTTGTCAATTTTGCACTAAGTTCTGGAAGATCAGTAAGCGACTGAGTTGCTTGGTTACCTAGTGGTTCTGCAAAAATTTGCCACCCAAATCGATCCAATTCACCGCTACGCTCAATGTGCCACTTTCCGAAATAACCTGTTTTATACCCACTTCCAGAAAGTCTTTGGGCCCAATGAGGCTTATCATTTCTTAACATTCCCTGATCATCATCTACACTATGGGTAACCCAAAGCACCCCATGATTATGAGGAAGTAATCCTGTCATCAAACTAGCTCTCGCAGGAGAACAGACCGCATTAGGAGTATATGCTCGAGTGAATCTCATCCCTCTTGCTGCCAATCTATCGATATTGGGTGTTTTGCAAGGGTTTAAATCATCTAAAACTCTGCCTTGCATCTGATCAGTCATCAAAAACAAAATGTTTGGTTTCGAAGTCATATACTTGTCCTTTTATTCAATTTATTAATCATCAAAAAAATATTTGTCTTCTTCATGGAGATACTTTTTAGCTTCCTCGACTATAAAAGTTACTCCGAGTCCTGGTGAATTTGATACATCTATATGACTATCGTTTACTGCCAAATCACCTACTCCATCCAATATGTCATACCACCATTCCGGTTGCCCGGTAGGAAGCTCAAATCCTATATAGTTATGTGGTAACGTAGCGGCCAAATTGACATGCGCTGCCAAACCAATCAATCCGTCAAGAGTCCCATGAGGAGCAAACAAAATTCCATGCAAATCCGCATATTCAGCGATAAATTTCATTTCCGCCAAACCTCCCACATCTGCAGGATCAGGACCTAAAACATTTACTGCATTTTTCTCTATCAATTCAACAAAGTTTTGCCGCAAATATATCTGCTCTCCAGTATGAATAAAACTACTAGTAAATGGAGTGACTTGGAGATATTGTTGTGCCAAAACATAAGGCGTATAGTCTCCTGTTATCATATCCTCCAACCAAGCAATATTCATTCCCTCAACAGCCTTAGCAAGTTTTAATGCATCGGGCACAGTAAGACCTGGACCACAGTCTAAAGCCAGACTTACTTCATCTCCCAAAACATCTAACATAGCCTCAATACAACTCATCAAATGGTTAAAACCTTTGAAAGTGAGCATCCCTCTATTTGGATATCCTCCAAAACTTGTGGAGCGAGTGATTGGATTGCCATGATAAAAATTTTCAGAACTGATCATGACTGGATCATGAAAGGCAACTCCTTGTTTGATAATAGAAAATTTTTCGGGTCTATCTTTCATTTTCCGAACCACATCTGCATAATGTTCGGGTTGATCACCTTCTAATTCAAACCTGATATTGCCATTATATACCTGAACTTTATCTCTAACTTTCCCACCTAAAAGTTTGTATATTGGTAAACCTGAAGCCTTCCCAGCTATATCCCAAAGTGCCATTTCAATCGCACTTACTGCAGATCCCCATGGCTTAAAAGCCCCCATTCTACGAATAAATAACATAACCTGTTCAACATCAGTTGGATCTTTTCCTAGGATCATATCCCTATAAAACATAACCATAGGCTTTAGATAAGGTTTCGATGATTCCGCAGCTCCAATTCCATCTATACCTTCATCTGTCACAATCCGAACTACTGGATTTTGACCAATAATCGCACACTTTAAATCAATTATTTTCATTCCATCTCCTAATCATTTGTATTGGCATTATAGCCTGATATTCTGATCTAGATTCAAGCATCCAAGCTAGTTTATAATTTTGTTTGTTTGTGCAATCATATGGGTCAAAACATTATTAAACTAAAGGAATCTCAAATGAACTCACTCAAAGACAATTTAAAATCAGGAAAGACTGTAGTTGGGGCAAGTGGATCCACTAATGTAGAAAACATGCTCATGCTAGATGGAGCAGGATTTGATTTCATCCTTTTTGATACTCAACATTCTCAGGTTGAATCCAAACAATTGTATACTCCGATTCAAGCATTACGAGGGAAAAAATCCACTCCACTGATACGAGTTAGTTCTAATCGTGAGGATCTTATATGTTTTGCATTAGATGCAGGAGCTAGGGGCATTGTAGTTCCAATGATAAATACAAAAGAAGAAGCCTCCGCGATGGTTAGAGCATGTAGATATTCTCCACTTGGAGATCGAAGCAATGCAGGAGAAAGAGGGGATTGGGGAAAAACCAAAAATTACCGCGACTATTTGGATACGGTAAATAAAGAATTATTAATTATCCCAATGATTGAAACACAGCAAGCAATTGATAATATCGATGAGATACTAAGCGTACCAGGAATTGATGTATTGCTGATTGGACCCTCTGATTTATCTATAGAACTAGGTGTTCCATTAGATTACAAATGCGATACATATCAAAAAGGCCTAGATACAATTTCAGCCGCATGCAAAAAGCACGGCGTTGTTCCAGGAATGTATTTCATACCTCCAGACATGGACCCCAGCTTCTTCGTTCAAAAAGGATTCACGTTTTTCACTGTAAGATGGCCTGAATTAGCAATAAAAGGTCTCAAAGAGGGACTTGATCAGATCAAGTAATAATGACTATAAAAAATTAAAGATTGAACTCAATCTTGCTTGGATTGCCAATCGTAGTCTACTGAACCAGAATAAAATTTTGACGGGTTTTCGATTGCCCAGATTTGCTTTCTAATTATTTGATTCCCAGGATCAACCTTAACTCCTTCACGCCATTTTTTTAGCGCCTCGTTAGGAGAACCTTCTTCAATCAACTTTAGACCTTCCCTAAACATGGAATTAGCTTGTTGAACTGGATCCAGTTTTGGAAGGACACTACCATCTAGATTAACATTGGTTCCAGCGACTAACCATTCCTGAATCAAAGAATTTATTTTAGGGTTTTTAATATCAAATGATCCAAAATTTTGATAATTGATCCTACCATCAAAATCGATCAAAAGCCCATTAGGAATTGCATTAAACCCCAATATTTCCCCCAACAAATTTTCCCTATCAATAACGGTTTTAAATTTCACATTCGCAGATTCAAGATAAGGAGTCACTACGCTAAAACCTTGTGCGTCCATAGCTACAGACAAGAGTTCAGCTAATTCCCCATTTTTTAATTCGTTTTCGTAAAATTGCTGCCATACAGGTAGCTGTTCTCTACAACCTCACCAAGAAGCCCACATAAAAATGATCAGAGGTTTACCCCGAAAACTGGTGATATCTGTTTGAGATCCATCAAGCGAAGTCAAATTAAAATCTGGTAAGGTATCACCTAAATTAATTGTCATTTGGATTTCCTAAAAACTTTTTTGTATTAATAAGATTAATTGAATTTTATTGAGCTACCCAATGGGCGTGAGGTTTATTAAAACCCGGATCCCATTTCATTGGAGAAATCGGCCATGGTTCGATTTCACATCTTTTCATCCACTCGACGTAAATGTTTGCCATCACATTAACCCTTTCTCTCTCTCCATCTACAAGGTCATGTAATTCTGTACGATCGGACGACATATTATAAATTTCCCATCCCTTCCCAATTTCACTCACTATTTTCCATTCTCCATCTCTCATAGCTCGATTACCTTCGTGCTCCCAAAGAATTGGTTTGTCTCTTGACCAAGACCCATTATCAATAGCTTCAATAAAGCTGCAACCTTCTAAAGGAATTATGGAATAATCATTAATTTCTTTAGGATAAAATACCCCAGCAGCATCATAAATTGTCGCAGAAATATCCATAATGTGAGTGGGTTCATGAACTATCGATGATTTTTTGATCCTTGAGGGCCAACTGATTACAAATGGTGTTGATATACCACCTTCATGAGTCCATCTTTTGAAAAGTCTGAATGGACTGTTACTTGCATTAGCCCACGGTAAATCATAGCTCATAAAAGTATCATCTGGTCCAGGTCTCAAATCCAATCTATTTCCAACTTCTACCTTTCGCCCATCTGGAGTGGGAGTAGAATATTTTGATGGAGTAGGAAAACTAGAATCCTCAGCCAAAAATTCTGCACACCCTCCATTATCTGATAAGAACATCACAACAGTGTTGTCATCAATTGAAAGTTCCTTTATTTTAGATAATATTTTGCCGATGCCTTGGTCCATTCGATCTACCATTGCAGCGTAAACAGCCATTCGTAAATCTTCCCAATCAGCATTCCTAACTTCATCCCATGGCATAGACGAAGGATCCCGTGGCGAAATCTCCCATTGAGAATCTAAGATCCCCATCCCATTTAATTCTTCGTGTCTGTTGGTTCGAAGATTATCCCATCCGTCCCTATATCTCCCTTCATACTTTGCAATATCCTCCTCCAATGCATGCAAAGGCCAGTGAGGAGCTGTGTAAGCAACATGTAAGAAAAATGGTTCTTCAGATTTTGAAGATTCTTCTATCATTGAAACAGCATTATCACTAATGGCATCAGTTAAATAAAAATCAGAAGTATCTATATTTATCAGATGATCATCCTCCATTAATGTCAGTGGATGAAAGTAATTTCCTCCTCCTGCAACAATTCCAAAAAATCGATCAAATCCTCTTTGAGTGGGAATAGGGTGCGTCTCTGCTCCCGGAGTCCAACCATTAGGATTCAATAAATCATATCCGCCACCAACATGCCACTTCCCTGACATGAAAGTCTTATACCCATTTAATCTAAGAACCTCAGCAATCGTTGCACAATTATTATTCAAATACCCTTGATAACCAGGAATAACTGATCCGTCGGGACGAGTATAGCTATTTACCATATGCCCGACCCCAGTTTGTTGTGGATTTAGTCCTGTAAGTAATGATGCTCTAGAGGGGCAACATCTTGCAGAATTATACATTTGTGAAAACCTAATTCCGTTTGTTGCTAGAGAATCTAAATTTGGAGTATTTATCTCAGAACCATAGCAACCTAAATCCGAAAACCCCATATCATCCGCAAGAATAAGTATAAAGTTTGGTTTAGTCACAATGGACTCCATTAATGTAATTCAAATTTTAACTATCTTAATAAAATCAGATTCTTCGAATATCCTACTTCCATCGACTTCGCAAGAAATGAGCTGCCATCTTCGGTTTTCGGTCCCTAGTGAACACTCCTTTTCTATTGAGTCCTCCAATACGCATAGTAGAATGAGTTGTCCTAAAATCTGCAAAGACCCAAACATGCATACCAACCATAAAATCCTTAGATTGAGCAAAATCCAAATACTTTTTCAATAATTCCACTTGATACTCTTCCGTATACAACTCATCAGAAACTGAATGCATACCCTCAACTGTATCGGCTCCAAATTCAGAAATCATGATAGGTTTTTGAGTTATAGTATGGATTTTTTCAAGTTCATCAGACAACTTTTCTATTGCACTGTCTAAATTCATGGAATCAAAATACCAACCATAATATCTATTTACCATCACAACATCTACATTTTCTAGCCACTCCATAGGTGTCCCATGTATAGCAGCGAATGTAACCAATCTAGAATCATCTAAACCTCTAACGTCCGCAATCAAGGTGTTCAGAAATTGTGTGGAAATTGGATTAACTGCCTCATCAGAAGATGACTGCATCCTATTCATCAAATCTGGAGGAAATGGCTCATTAGCGACACTCCACATAATTATAGAGGGATGGTTTTTATCTCGATCAATTAGTTCATCAATTTGTTGCCTGCATTTTCCCAACCGTACCTGAATCTCATCCGAATCATCATCAAAGAAAAGTCCTACTGCGGGAATTTCACCTATTACCAAAAATCCATTTTTATCCGCTAATTCTAAATCTTCTTGAGAGTAAGGATAATGAGATGTACGATATGAATTTGCGCCTGTCCATTTCAGTAGATTGTGATCTTTAATACTTTGTGGAAGATTTTGTCCGCGACCCGTCACTGAAGAATCTTCATGTCTCCCAAAACCCTTCAATTCAATTGGTTTATCATTCAATAGAATTTGATTGTTAATTACCTTGATCGTACGAACACCTATATCCAGATTATAAGAATCTACAATCTGAGAATCTCTCTTTATGAAAGTAGTCAATTTATACAAGAAAGGATTAGTGGGGTCCCATAAATTTGGATCTTTTAAATGGATCTCGATATGATTTGATCTGTTTTGTGACGATTCCCTAATTAAAGTTGATCCCGATTCCAATTCGACGCTGTAGTCAACTTCATCATCTGAGGCATCAACAACTATTTCAATAACTGCATTACCATCAATTAGATCTGTTTTTACAGTAATATCATTGATATGAATCTCAGGCACTTGGTACAGACTTACACTTCTATCTATACCTGCATAAGGGAAAAAGTCGTAATTTGTTGCGGGATTATTTCCCATAAATAATCTCAAACTACCAGAGGTGACATTTCCTGGAGGCACTCTGTTGGGATGCAATTCATTTTCAACTCTCACAACCAAAGTATTGATATGTTTTTGGATCGGATATAAATCTACAAGTTGATCTAAAGATATTTCAAAGGGTAAATGACCACCTTCATGAGAACACACCGAAACCCCATTGATCCAAACAGTCGCTTTATAAGTAACTGATTCAAAACGTAATCGGATATTACCTTCAGGCCAGGAATCAGGAAGACTAAAAGTGGTTTGGTACCAACCTACTCCTATGTAATCTGTCGTATCAAGAAATAGTTCATTCCAACTTGATGGAACAGCAATTGGCCTTGCAGAAGGTATCCCTAAAAACCATTCCTGATCAATACCAACATTATCAAAATCTGGAAGAAAATCCCAAATTCCGTCTAAAGGTAGAAAATTGCGAAATTTATTTTTCTGAATAGCTAACATTGCCAATTCTCCAATAAGTTAAGACGATTACACACATGTTAATGGGTGGAAATGATTTGTCAAAATCACAATCCTTAACATTCGTCAACATTTCTCAAAATATTTACTGGACTACTTGCATCATTTTCTATATACTAGAACAAATGTCCTAAAAGGAGGCAAGAATGAACCCGCAAAATTTACATTCATTTATTTGGTCTTTCCAAAAATCTTTACAAAAATCGGATAATAATCTTTTTGTTGCATTATGCCCATCTTGTAAAAGCCAAAACTTGATGGTCGAAGGAAGATGTTTTACATGCATGTGCTGTGGTTGGAGTATGTGCCAATGATTTTTGAATCCACCATCAATGTTGTTAATTGTCCAGAATGTGGTTTGTTAAATCCAGAAACCCTCTTGAGAGAAGAAGATTGCTCTCACTGTGGAGCAGATATGTCATTACCGTCTCTCAGCAAAGAACCCGACTCCATTGGCAGAAGTCAGTGGCAAGTAATTCAGGAAATGAGAAACTATCGAGGTGAAAACTGGTATCACTTAAATAAATACATGCTGAGATCTAAAGAATATTGGGAAAAGTATCTTACTCTCGAATCTTCAAGATTACCTGCTAACGGATTTAATGCAGTGTATCAAGAGTATTGGGGTGGAGAATTGGTCAACACCCAGTTTCAGAATTAATAGGCAATGGCATTTGAGAACATAAGTGCTACTACTTAGACATGCAAAAGTACGATACTGAAAATGGGATCCCTCCAGAACAATTATTGAGATGGAATCCTGCGACGCATGAGTTCAATCCATCAGGGACTGATTATTATGCTCCAGGATATTTAGGTGGACTAAATTTATTAAAAAATAAATGGAAGACACTAAAGATTTACTTTGGCGATGATATTAGAGAATAGTTACTTAATAGGTACTAAGGCTGGCGAAAGGTTTATTTGATTGTCGACCCGCTATTTATTCTTCTCCCATGGTTTAATTGGATTCCCAAATTGATCGTATTCAATCTTTTGTAAAGGAGGGGATTCCTCTTTTGGTAAAGATTCCTCTTTTCTCTGGTCAAGATAATTAGACAAAAGGGTTAGTGTTGATGGCGTTTTAGTGAGATTGCTAGACTCATAAAGGGCTCGACCCATCGGTGTGGGAGCCGGAGGCGAATCAGAAATTTCAAAAACATCGAATGCGTCTACACCCAGAACATCAGTATCACGTCCGCCAACAGGTAAGACCATTCCGGCTTTGAACGCTAAGTCGATTAACTGACTAGGTAAGTAATAACGAAACATCTCCAAAGGACGAGGGAAATTCCTCGAGTAGAATACTCCGATTCTTCTTACTATCCGATTTTCAACAGCATCAATATATTCATTCATATTAGAATCAGATTCCCAAGTTCTAAATGAAAGCCAATCATCATAATGACTGGTATCCCTACCTTCAGCCTCTAAAGACTGGTAAACGTCCATTATTGCGAGCTGGTCAACGATTTTTAATTCTGGATAACCCTGGACTATCCATTGCAACGTAGCCAGATCAAGATAAGTAAGATTAGAGTAATAAGTATCGTGATTACCGTTAATAGAAGCTTTCCGAATAGCATCGGATACACGTCTTAAAGCAGGACGAGCTTCCAAGTCTATTCCAAACTCCGTGAACTTCGCAGAATTCCTCATGTCAGCTGGTTCGAACAGAAAAGAATTATAATTTTTAGCCTCGACTATCCAATCATGGATTTGCTTACGAGAAAACATTTCCGACCGTTCATGTTGTCCAGCTAACCATTTCTGACATTTCTCATTATCACAATCAATAATCTCCAACATTCTCTGGCGAAGACGTTCTGAGCCTTTAAAAAGACGGGTTGTTGGGTTGGAATGGGAATCATCAGCGACTATCGGATTAAAGGGTCCTTCTGCATAATAGACCCCAAATGCTTCAGCTAAAAACTCATCTATCTTGAATTTCTTCTCATATGCAGTTCCCTCAATAGTATTTATGAATCGAGCAAGTTCCTTCTTAGCTAAAGAAGTAAACGTAAAGTCTTTCCAGAGTTTACGGCCTGATTCTAGCGGTCCATTTTTGACTGAACGGGACATTTGTAATACCTTACTGATTCACTTATAACTATACATGAATGTATTTAAATATATTAGACATAAATCAAATATACATTAATTTAATCCATTTAATACCTATAATATCATAATAATAGGGCAAGATGCTTAAATTATAAAACTTGCAAAACGCCAAAATCTAAATACACAAGTTAATATATTATCTACACAACTAAAAACACATTAAACCAAATATAAATTAAACAAGCCCCTTATTTATTAATCATCTCACATGGAAGGCTTCGCAGATTTCATAACTGCGTGTGTCAACAGAAGGTGTAAATCCATTAACAGCATTCATATTTCGTAATGATAGGCGTAATTACTTGAGTTTCAAATTTTGTACCCGCTTCTTCCATCACCTTCAGATTTTCAGGTTTACCCATGAATTCTTGTAATTTGTCCATAGATTCTACATTAAGACAAACATAAATTATCTCTTCGTTATCTGCTTGAACTCCATAAAAAAGTGTTGTCATACCTGCTTCATTTCTCGCAGATTCATGACCTTCAAAAACAGTTTTCCAATGTTCGAATCCTTTTGTTGTTTCAAAATGTCCAATAAGTTTCATGAATATTTGTTCCTTCCTAAGTTTGATTATACAAATGGTAACTGTTACTACATTTTTGTCAAAATGGTCATGTATAATCCGACCATTAGGAAGTTTCTAATTAGTGAGGGTAAAATGGAAACAGTATTATTGGGTTCAACTGGAATAAAAGTAAGCCGTTTAGGGATTGGTCTTGCGGAGATTGGTCAAACCCCGGAGTCACCACCACGTCTCATTGAAGAATCCGCTGTGAAAAAACTACTGAATACAGCACTAGATCAAGGAATTAATTTCTTTGACACAGCTGCTTGTTATGGCAATAGCGAAGAACTTTTAGGCAATACGATCTCTCATCGCCGCAATGAATTCATTTTAGCAACTAAATGCGGCCACGTGACCGCAGGGTATGAAGGTCAGGACTGGACTCCACAAACTGTCACAGACAGTATCGAACGGAGTCTTATACGAATGAATACTGATTACTTGGACTTAGTTCAACTTCATTCCTGCGATATAAATACTCTTGAACAGGGAGAGGTAATCAACGCGTTAATTCAAGCCAAAGAAGCAGGTAAAACAAGATTTATTGGCTATAGTGGAGATAATGACTATGTTAATTGGGCGGCGAACTCTGGCGTATTTGACACGTTGCAAACTAGTTTTAATCTAGTGGATCAAAAAGCACGTAATGAGCTATTTGGATCTGCCCACTCAAACGGTCTTGGAATTATCATCAAGCGACCTATTGCTAATGGTGTATGGGGTAAATCCGAACCAGCCTCAGGATATGGTCAACAATATTTGGAAAGAGCTCAGGCGATGTCTAAATTGGGACCAATTGAAGGATCATTGGATCCAATACACATGGCCATGGGCTTCGTTTTTGCACATCCAGAAATTAACACAGCGATCATCGGAACAACAAATGTAGATCATTTACTTTCAAACATCGAAATGTTAAACCAAGGCATTCCCATATCTTCTGAAACCTTGTCAGAATTAACCCAACGGTTTTCCGATCTTGGCGAAAATTGGCACCAACTACAGTGACTAATTTTAGACAGAGTGAACCCTTTCACGACTAATCATTGCCCAGTTTTGTGAAGATGCCGATACGATCTATTTATAGCTTCTTTCTTTTCAAGTGCGGTTAGCCTTGCTTCTATGCCTTTGGAAGTTTGGGTATTTTTGTCAACAAACTTCATACTAGTAATGCGTCCCTGTTCATCAGTCGTAACATCACTAAGTTGATTTATTTGATTGAACTGATATCCGATCATTAGAGCCAGCAAAATTACAGCCCCTACCAAGATGCTAGGTATAGGGTTTTCTTTTGTCCAAGATTCTATAGTTTCTCCTATCTACTCATCAATCGTGTATCTATTCATGGCTTATTCCTCACTCATATTCTCTAATTCCTTCATGAATCCTCTGCGGGTTTTTTCTGGCGGATTTACACGTGCATCTAAGGCATGGAATTGCCAGAAATCCTTAAAAGCTCTTAATGAGAGTTTACCCTCCATTATATGGTTGTTCATATATCTCCCGTGTGTGTCACACATCGCATAAATTCTCTGAGCCAATCCGGGTGCTGCTAATATTTCTTCATTTACATACTTAAGAACAACGTCTTCGGTAGCTGAAAAGAAATTCGAATAACAAAGATGGTCTACCAGAATGGCATTCGTTAGGGTCAAGTCTTGAATCGGATGTACGTCAGGGTCAAATTTTTCTTCAGACCACTGACTTTCCAGCATTCCTCCGCTAACTCCATCGCATACCAAATGCCTGAAAACTTCTCGGTAAGGCGGATTAAAGCCTGCCATTTGAAGGTCATATAGTGTTCCAGTTTCACCATCGGAATAGACTAGGGCGACATTCAGAGGATTATTATCATCGGCTCGTCCACCACCGCCAGTATGATAATGCTCTCCAGCACAAATTACTTTATAGAATAATGCGTCCGTTAATTGTTCATTCCTAGCTAGCGTCCATCTAACGTCTATAAGTTCTTGCTCCAACAAATCAATCTTTGCTACATGTTCAGTTTCTAACTCTAAAATTCTTTCTTCATGGTCATTCTGGCAACCAATCGAAAACATGACCAGTAATAAAAGGGTGGTTAGAACTACAAACGAAAATCTTTGCATGGCATACTCCTCAGGTAAACTGTTGCGCACATGGTAATAGTTACAGAAACTTTGTCAAAGAATCGCACAAGAACAAGTCCTGAAAGAAATGTAAGACATCAAATTAGACATCTGAGTATTTGATTCGCCTAGTTTCATATACTTCCGTTTAGTTTCGGAAAACATTAGTAGATCGTGTACTTGCAACTGCTTACGATACTCAGCGAAACTGCCCGAAACCACCGCCAACATGTGGATAATAGTTAACGATATCGTGTATTATGTGAAAGAAATCATAGATAAATTACAGAATATGTGGAGGTTACAATATGCCCTCATTCGACGTTGTGTGTAGAACTGACCTTATGGAAGTAGACAACGCAATTAATGGCGTCAACAGAGAAATAAGCCAGAGATACGATTTGGCCGGTACTAAATGTAAAGTTGAACGTACCAACAACGCTCTTACAATACATGCTGATGATTCCATGAAGCTTCAACAATTAAAAGAATTGATAAGAAAATACATGGGCCGTAGAAATATTGACCAGAATGCATTCGAATTCGGGTCACCAGAAAGCGCCTCAGGGGATAGCCTTAGACAATTGGTCAATATTAAACAGGGAATAGACTCAGACATAGGTAAGAAAATAACTAAGGCAATAAAGGGAAGCAAGATCAAGGTACAAGTCTCAATTCAAGGTGATGAACTTAGAGTGTCTGGCAAAAATAGAGACGACCTGCAAAACACTATATCTTTCATAAAAGATATGGGCATAGAAGAGCCTTTACAGTACCTAAATTTTAGAGATTAAAAATAGAAAGACAATCTTTTCACATCGCTTTAACAATATCTTTACTTATCTGTTCAAGAAATTTCTGGCCAAAAAAATAGGTTTAGAACAAATACGGAACGTACAAAAAAGACTACTAAATCGAAAATATGGACTTTTTCAGAATGGCAAAAAGAAAGACCACTAGACAAGTCCTGAAAAATTATTCACCTACGGTGAAAATACAACCACAGATACAACCACTGGAGAAAATGTTTCCTGAGTATCCAGTATGTGCAGGAATGTTTCATATCCCTGCATTATCTGGCAGAAATCCGACTGAATCGTAGTAGATACTGTTTCAGCCTGTGTCCCTGTGTAGTGAGCTTCCTATCGGATACGTAGGGGGTCACTAAGAGAGACCAGTACGGGTTCAAGGCACCAGCCTCTCAATCAATCAATTTTACCTAGTGCAGGTTCACACCACACTAGAACCCAAAAATTCAGGCCTGATCAATTATATTGTAATAGTTTATTATGCAATACACAAAATCAAGAACATTAGACACTTCGATCATTAACTGTTTTTAATTTGGATTTGTCTTTTCAATGCCTCTAAATAATAATAATCTGCATAGTTAATAGAAGAATCTATTTCACTTCCGCCGGGTTTATTTCCTGTACTATGTAAAAGTAAAAACCCTCCATTTGTCCCAATCTCAGCACGATAATTTTTGGAACTGAGTGACTCCAATATTCTGTCAGCATTCTGAATATAAAATTCACTTTTTGTTGGAACATATGCACTTAATTCATACAACGCAGATGCAATTAAAGATCCCGCTGACGCATCTCTTGGTTCTTCAGAAACTTGTGGTGCATCATAATCCCAGTGTGGAATCATATCATCTGGTGCATTATCTAAAATGTATGCAGCAATATTTTGGGCAAAATCAAGATATTGTTCATTTTTGGTTTCACGATAACACATGACATATCCATAAAAACCCCACGCTTGACCTCGAGCCCAAGCCGATTCATCACTTAATCCTTGATGTGTTTGTTTTTGGATTACTTGACCACTCTCAGGATCATAATCAACAACATGACAACAAGTGAAATCTTCACGATAATGATTCTGCATTGTCGCATCTGCATGTCTCAGCGCAACATCTCGATACTTTGATTCTCCCGTAATTTTACTTACCCAAAAAAGCATTTCCAGGTTCATCACATTATCTATAATTACTGGAAATTTCCAATCTCCCCAATCCCAAGAGCGAAGACAACCAACTGCAGGATTAAATCGTTTAATCAATGTGTCTGAAGCTTGAATAATGACATTTTTGTAATCTTCAATTCCAGTAATTCTAAAGGCATTACCGTAGCTACAAAAGATAATAAATCCTAAATCATGAGTATTAGTACGATTTTTAGCCTCATCAAGTTTTAACGTATTCACTGTTGCGGCGTCTTTCCATTTTTCATCGCCGGTCAACTCGTACATATACCACAGACTTCCAGGAGGGAATCCACAAGTCCAGTATTGAGGTGAACCCAACGTTAACCCATCCGCTTCAGAAAAACTCCTAGGGACTTCATTAGTATCGGGAGTCGATTTCAGAAAATACGTAAATTGCGTGGCAAGTTCGGAAATTAAAAGATCAAATTTCATAGTGTAATAGTAATGAAAAAAAAAGAAATCGCAAGTACTCTCAACAAATTTCTACAACTTCGGCCTAAACAATTCAAACACATCGGATGTCACACAATATTTATCCCCAGTCAAACTCGAAACTGGATTAAGCTTCTTATGATTGACGTGATATCCAGAAATCATTTCATCATAAATATGAAGAAAAACCACCTCACCCAAAATCAAATCATGATCAGCATCTAACTCAATAATCTGGTCTAATTTACATTCAATATTTACCGGACTTTCTTTAACCCTTGGAGGTCTGATTTTCTCAGAAGGCACCTGAGTAAGGCCTGCAACATCAAATTCATTAACCTCTTTTGGATATTCTCCTGAAGTAAGCATCATAGCGTCTGCGATTGATTTTGAAACGAAGTTGACGACAAATTCTCGCGTATCCCGAATATTTAACAATGTATCAGTTGTATTACTTGCAAATAAAATCATAGGAGGTTCTTCAGCCACTTCAGTAAAAAAGGAAAACGGAGACAAATTTACCAATCCATTATCCGAAATGGTTGATACAAAAGCTATCGGACGAGGTGCTACAACACCAGCGAGCACCCTATTAAAATTTTCAAAATTATTTGGGTCAATTATCACAATGGTTCTCCTAAAATCAAAAAAATCTTGGGCTAGTAAGGATCCACCCTATACTCTGAAACTACTCTATCATCCAAATCAAAACCTAAACCAGGTCGATTTGGAACTAACATTGATCCATCATTAGAAATTTCAAATTTGGGTTCAAGCAAATTTTCCACGAGGTCAGATTTAGGAAAAGCAATCGGGAATTCAAAATATGGCATATTGGGGGCAATTGCAGCTAAATGGATCTGAGCTGCAACACCTACAACGTGGCACCATGTATGAGGAATACATAAAGACCCGAAACGATATGCATCTTCAGCAATATTAAGTATCTCATGCATCCCTCCAGCACGAACAGCACTTGGTTGAACCACATCTAAACTCCCACGTCGTAACAGGTCAGCAAATTCATGACGAGTACTGAACCCCCAATCTCCAGCAGCAATTCGAACATTAGTTGATTCAACTAACTTCCGATATCCATCAATATTATCAGCGGGTAGGGGAGCTTCAATGAAATATGGTTTAAATGACTCAATCGCATTAATAGTTTCCAATGCTTGCCCTACATCTCTCCACCGATTTTGAACATCAATCATCAAATCTCGTTTAGGCCCTAAGATTGATCTAGCTTTCTCAACCACCATTACGTCTGTGTCAGTGTCTACATTTCCAAACTGACCAGGCCATTCCTCAATCTTCACAGCTTTTAGTCCTTTTGAAATCGCTTGATTCAGACGGTCTTCTAACTCCTCTAAATCTGCCCCAGGAGGATATACTGTTGCATATGGGGTAACTCTTTCTAAAGGTTCCACATCACTCGCACTAGTAGTAAATGATTTCCAAATTAATTCATGAACAGGTTTTCCTACTGATTTCCCATAAATATCCCACAAAGCTGTTTCTATAGCCCCAATAGCCGCAATTACTACCCCTCTTCTACCAAACACCCCTGTAGAGTTATACATTTTCTGCCATAACCTCTGCACATTGGTAGGATCTTCTCCAACAATTAATAATTCTAGCCCTTGAGATGATCTAATAATCGCATCTATAACAAGACTAGGAGCTTCACACTGCCCAATGCCACTAATCCCCTCATCAGTGTGAACCCGTACTAGGGTAATATCATATGCACCATTTATTGATTGAGAATTTTGCGATTCACTAAAAGATGGATTCCAAGAGGTGACTTTACCATCAGATTTATCCCGAAGGGCAATTGTTTCTACTTTGGTTATAATCATTATTGCTCCTATCAAAAAATGCTATCATGCGCTTGGTTGGTTACAATATTTTATCTTAATTTAATACATGTCAATTACTTAGGGAGATTAAAGTGGAAAGTAATAATTTGGTAACACTGAAAGATTATGAAGAAGCATCTTATAAAAAAATGTCAAAAGAATTACATGACTATGTCAGGGCAGGGGCGCAAGATGAAATAACACTTCGAAGAAATCGACAAGCACTAGATGATATTCTAGTCAATCCACGAATCTTTCAAAATATCGATCCCCGTAATTTGTCTACATCAGTATTAGGAACTCAAATCGACATTCCAATAATGTTGACTCCCGCAGGAGGCCAACTTCATATGCATACTGATGGAGAACTGGGTGCTGCTAGAGCAGCAAATAGATGTGGAACAATTTACTCAACACCCACAAATGCCGGATATTCTCTCGAAAAAATTGCCTCGGAAACCGACGGTCCAAAATGGTTCCAAATTGGTCAACACTCCAAAGAAATTCAAGAACATTTCGTGAAACGAGCCGAAAAAGCAGGCTACACAGCAATTATTCTTACTGCAGATGCTCCGGTTCCTAGTCGTAGAGAAAGTGAAATAAGAAACAATTTTTCAATTCAAGACCATTTAAGCTGGGGTAGTGTAGAAGGATATGAGGAGTTTTTATTGTCTGATCCAGCTCTAAGACAATACATCAAAGGCAAATCTGACGACAATCGTCTCTCATCAGGGACAGGAGATAAACCTATGACGTGGGATGATATGAACTGGTTTAGAAGCCTAACGAATCTACCGATAATCGTTAAAGGAGTGAGAACACCCGAGGACGCTGAACTATGCTTACAATCCGGATTCCAAGCTATTACTGTTTCTAATCATGGAGCCCGGCATATGGATGGAACAAAATCCGCAATAGAAGCGTTAGCAGAAATTGCACCCGTAGTAGATGGAAAAATAGATTTATTCTTTGATTCTGGGATTAGAAGAGGATTAGATGTACTCAAAGCCCTATGCCTAGGAGCAAAAGCAGTTTTAATCGGCCGTCCAATTTTCTGGGGATTATGTGTTGATGGAGAAACAGGAATATTTAACATTCTGAAAATTTTAGAAACTGAGCTAGATATTGCAATGGCATATCTCGGAGTAAAAAATGTCTCTGATCTCAACAGGTCCTTTCTGTCAATAAAATAGTATTCACAGGAACATATTTAGGAAATTATCGCAAACTGTACTATAAAGTATATTTATTAATCTCAAATAGATATACAATTAGGTTTGAATTAATTTTCCCCACAAGGACGTTTCCTGGATTTCAAAGATCTCAATTTAGAAAATAGGCTTTTAGACGCTATTAAATTAGTGGGATATACAAATCCTACACCTATCCAAGAGAAAGCTATACCTGTAGCACTTGAAGGAAGAGATGTATTAGGGCTTGCTCAAACTGGAACTGGAAAAACTGCAGGCTTTTTACTTCCCATTCTCCAACATTTAATGAACGGCAAGCTACGTTCTCCAAAAGCATTGATCCTATCACCAACACGCGAACTAGCTGAGCAAACTTATGAAGCATCTCTTGATTTAGCAAAATTTACTAAAATCCATAGCACTGTTGTCTACGGCGGCGTCAATAAAGCCAGACAAATCAAGGCAATGAAGCGTGGGATTGAAATCTTGATAGCATGCCCTGGCAGACTACTAGATCACATGAATGAAGGAAACATAGATCTCTCAGGTATTGAGATTTTAGTACTTGATGAAGCGGACACAATGTGTGATATGGGGTTTTTACCCGATATCAAACGGATTCTCACATTTATTCCAAAAGAACGCCAAACACTTTTTTTTGCAGCAACAATGCCCAATGAAATCCGAAAACTTTCAAACACAATTTTGAACAATCCCATGACAATTCAAATCGGTAAAATTGAGCCAGCAAAAACCGTGTCTCATGTGTTGTATCCGACTACTGAATTTCTACGAAAGCCAATGCTTTTAGAGTTCCTGAAAACCACTCCAACAGGGAGAGTAATTATATTCTCGAGAACGAAATATAGAGTACGTAGATTAGAAAGTGACTTACTAAAAGCAAAATTCCGGGTCGCTGGACTCCAAGGCAACATGTCGCAAAACAAAAGAAACCAAGCAATAAATGGCTTCAAAAATGGAAAGTTTGATATTTTAGTTGCCACTGATGTGGCATCCAGGGGAATTGATGTCTCTGAAATTTCACATGTAATTAATTTTGATATTCCAAATACAGTTGATGCTTATATTCATAGAATAGGAAGAACTGGAAGAGCCGAAGCAACAGGCGAGGCTATTAGTTTTTCGACATCCGAAGACGAATCGATGATCAACAAAATTGAACGTACGCTAGGATCCAAAATTAAAAGATGTAAATTAGAGGATTTTGATTACAAAGGATTTGATAAAAAAATTAAATCATTGAGTTCAACCAAACCCAATAACATAAGTAACTTACAAAGACATCGTCCTAGAAGAACTCACAAACGATCAAACAACTAATATATTCCTATCTGTCACGAGCGTCATGAACAAATCTACCAATTAATTCCCCTTCTTTTGATACAACATTTGTATAAGGGAACTTAACTGTCAACGTACAAGCATGCCCCGGCGCAGCAATTACAAAATCACCAACCTTCAAAGATGTGCCATTAAGCTTTACTACGCCATGCTCCTCATTTTGTAATACAAGTTCCGTATCAGGATACTGAACTAACGTAAATCTATGCTCCAAAGGCTGATCTGAAGAACAAGATTTAGATCCAATATCAATTGTCACGGTCCCCATTTCTAGGTCTTCATCAATCACTTGCCCCAAAACCAAACTAGCAATTTCAAACCCCAATTCATTCATTTGAGAATTCCTACTATCCCAATATATCCACGTGCCCGGTGTTGGCCTAATATTTGGATGGTCGACATAATGCTGAAAAGACCATGAGCCTCCAGCTAAATTATCCCTAACCTCTATACCATTTTTATTTGCCGCATCCCAAATTTCTTCCATTTTAGAAATGTTGTCTTTTACAATATTGGCCCTCTTTTCAAAATCAGGAATATATGTAGTTTCTCCATCAAAAACGTGTAATCCAATTGGAATAATCCCATCTGTTTTTTCAATGGATTGATAGAATTGATTCGCCTCTTTACCTGGCTGAACTCCAGTACGACGCATCCCAGTATCCAAGTCCATATATACCCCAATATCTGCTTCAATTTGTTTAGACGCTTCCGACAAAAGATTTAAATGGAGTTTAGTACTCGCAATCGCCATGAAAGTAGTATCAGGAAAAGATTCAAGTAGAATTGAAAATCTTTCTAGCTTTCTCGGATGAACCATAGGATATGCAATAACAACCTCACGGCCACCACATCCTGCCACCATCTCAGCTTCCTTAAGAGTTGCACATTTAAACGATTTGATCCCCTTTTCTAATTGCATTTTAAGAACATCGGACGACTTATGAGTTTTAGAATGGGGAACAATTTTCTCAGGATCTCCACAAATCCTTATGATTTCATCAATATTTCGATGAACAATGTGAGGGTACGTGAGCATCGCAGGAGTGTCTAACTCAGTAGGATTAGATAGTTTGTATATTCCTTGTTGCATAATTCCACCTAGTGTAAAAAGTTCTGATTGTTTAAGACTATTGCGTTATATCTACCAAAGGAATCCATTTTTCATGACTAGTTAAGCTTTTAACAACTGCATTAATAAAATACATCCCTCTTACTCCATCCTTTACTTTTGGATAGTCTGTGGGAAAACCTATACTAGGAACTCCATCAATCACTGTAGACAAATCTTCGGCAAACGCACGATAGATATTTGCAAATGCTTCAATATAACCTTCGGGATGACCTGCAGGAAGGCGCACATTCGAAGATGCAACAGTTCCAACAAAATCTGTTGCAGTTCGTCTAATTTCTGCTGGTCTATCGCCAAATCTTACCCAAAGAGAATTTGGCTCCTCTTGGGCCCATTCTAAAGTTCCTTTTTCCGCATATATTCTTATCTTTAGAGCATTTTCCATACCAATCGCTACCTGGCTAGCCCACAAAATACCTTTGGCACCATTATTAAATCTTAAAAGCACACTTCCATCATCATCTAATTGCCTTCCTGAAACAAAAGTTGTGAGATCGGCACAAACCTCTGAAATCGAGAGCCCCGTAATATATTCAGCCAAATTTGCGCAATGAGTACCAATATCCCCAATACATGAAGAAGGACCTGCCTGATCAGGATCAGACCTCCAAGCAGCTTGTTTGTTACCAGAATTCTCTATTGCATCTGCCAACCATCCTTGCGGATACTCAACCACCACTTTGCGAATTGATCCTAAATCTCCATTCATTATCATTTGACGAGCTTCTTTAACCATTGGATAACCCGTGTAATTGTAAGTCAAACAGAAAATAAGATCTGAATTATTAACTTCTTCTTCGAGACTAAGAGCCTCATCTAAATTCATTGTAATAGGCTTATCACAAACTACATGAAAACCAGCTCTAAGTGCTTCTTTAGCAACGACATAATGAAAATTATTGGGAGTTACAATTGATATAAAATCTATCTTTTCATCATCACTTAATGCACTCTCAGAGGCAATCATCTGTTTATAATCATCATAAATCCTATCAGATGAAATTAGTAAATCACGCCCACTTAACCTTGATTTTTCAGCTGTACTACTGAAAGCACCCGCAACCAATTCAATTTTATTATCCATTTGAGCAGCAATCCTATGAATCGGCCCAATCAATGATTCTCTGCCACCGCCAACCATTCCCATTCTGATTTTTCTATCCATTTTAAATCCTCGAACTCAGGATGATTACTTATAAAAACTACTCCGTTTGATTCCACTTTATACTTTCGGGTCTATTAATTAAATCAATCTTATAAGGATCGATTTCACCTTTAGATGCAGATCTATCCGTAATTCCATCAGTGGGAGATGCCCAAGCAGCTGCATTCTTTATGACCTGCAATACTTTGGGGTGAAAATAGGTGGGATATATCTGTTCACCAGGTCTGAAGTAAAATATTTTCCCTTTACCTCTGTAGTAACAGCAACCACTCCTAAATACCTCTCCACCTTCAAACCAACTAATGAATACCAATGAATCTGGTTCAGGAATTCCGAATGGTTCACCGTACATTTCTTCTTGAGGTATCTCAAAATATTCCCCTAAACCCTCCGCTATTGGGTGAGCAGGATTAACAACCCAGATTCGTTCTTTTTCTCCTGAAGTTCTCCAATATAATCCACCAGTAGTGCCCATTAATTTCTTAAAAATCTTTGAATAATGTCCAGAATGTAAAACTACTAATCCCATTCCATCTAATACTCTCCGATGAATCCTTTCAACAACCTCATCTTTTACTTCTCTATGCGCTTTATGGCCCCACCATGTGAGTACATCAGTTTGCTGAAGCACTTCTTCACTAAGGCCATGTTCAGGTTCATCAAGTGTCGCCACTCTCACTTCAAATCCTTCATTCCTAAGATGATTTGCAATAGGCGCATGCATTCCATCAGGGTAAATTTTGGCAACTTCTTCATCTGTTTGTTCGTGACGATTCTCATTCCAAACCGTCACTCTTGGTAAACCTGACATAATTACTCCTTATATAAGAAAATTTAATTT